>Ga0256828_1001763_pt1 | contig 13331 bp, 12 predicted proteins | sample CV88metaG_FD_185993 | JGI IMG/M metagenome (GOLD analysis project Ga0256828, IMG submission 185993) | Hydrothermal vent microbial communities from East Pacific Rise, Pacific Ocean - CV88 | ecosystem: Environmental > Aquatic > Marine > Hydrothermal vents | place: Pacific Ocean: East Pacific Rise... | reverse complement strand
AGATATAGTGCTTTTACAACTCCTGCTCTAAAGATAACAGCAAACAGTTTTAAAATCACCAACAGTGCTGATAGTAGCAAGAGGTAAGTTCCCAACAGCTTATGCTCTTGAAGCATTGAAACATCTCCCATAGAGTTAGCATCAACATTTCCTGTAATATACGAGATAGCCAATGAAGCAGTAGCTAAAAGCATAAGTAAAAATGCCAAAATACCTACGGTTCTTTTTTTAACCATTAAGTTAATAATCTCAAAAACCAATACAACTATTGGTAAAACTAAAGCAAAATGAACAGCCAATGGGTGAAGCATAGATGCTACTTCAAATGGTAACTGAACCTCTGGAAGATTAAGTGGTGGTAAATTCATATTTTCCCCTTTTTTTTGATTTAAATTGGTTTTATCACAACCATAATAACGATAACTATCATTAATAGAGTCGGAACTTCATTATAGACTCTAAATCTCTTTCCTGTCATATAATAAGGATTTTCTAAAAGTTTTAACCTTATCTTCTCTAGCGAAAAGCTATAAGCGATTAATATAGCTAAAGCAAAAAGCTTGATATATATCCAAAGTCCACTATCTAAAAGTCCACTATTTAGATATAACATAGAAGCACCTGATATGATAGTAGCCCACATCGCAGGAACTCCTATATATTTGTATAGCTTATACTCTTGTATCTCTACAACTTTTCCAAACTCTTTATTATCAGCGTGTTCTCTATGATAGATAAAAAGTCTAGGTAGATAAAACAGCATAGCCATCCAGCTTGTAAAACTCATCACATGAAAAGCTAAAATCCAACTATAATACTCCATCTCTACTCCAAAATAAAATCTTTTTTACTATATACAACAAGTTGTACTCTTTTATAATACCCAATATGAGCATAGTATATCTTTATCTTAGAACCATTTTTAGGTTTAATTTTACGGTTTTTAAAGTAGATTGCTATCTTTTTATTATCCATATATAAGTAGCCATTTTTATATACACCACTCACATCTCTAACTACTCCGTTTATATCAGAAAAATCATCACTATAAAACTCTTCTAATGATACTTTTGATTTACTTTTTATGATATGGAGTGAGTTAATCTCTTTTAAGCCGTGATATGTAGAGATACTATCAACCTCAACATCATAAATTCTACCCTCTTCTAAACCTTTTGCCCCATATACAAAGATACCCTTTTTAGCCCCTTTTTGCTTCAAAATGGCATAGTTTCCTCTTTTTAAAAGGACAACTACATCTTTAAGAGTTATCGCCCTACTTAAAGAGTTTACACTATATAGATAATCTATACTTTTACTCTCCACCTTAGTAGCTGTATTACTATTTTTATAAGGTTTTATATCAAACAGAGCATATATCGGTAGGTGGTCTGAGTATCCTTTTGCCAAATGTTTGTGGTTTTTTATCTGCCAACGGTTAGTCGCACCTTTACTAAGAAGATATTTGGGTTTAAATACTCCAAAAGAGTTATCAACATAATCTACCCCCTTACCATCAAACATACTATATGGCAAAATGATATGATCTAGTGTAGAGGTGTGTCTGTAAAACTTACCAGAGTATCTCTGAGCATACGGCAACTCATACCACAAATCATAGAGATAACTCTTACTTGATAGAAGAGTTTTTTTATCTACTGGTTTATTGTTGTACTTTAGAGGCAGTATATCAAAAAGAGCAACTCTTCCATTGGTATCATCAATCCTCTTATCAAGTTTAAAATCATTATAGTTAGTGTTAAAATCTCCTAAGATGATATACTCTCTTTCCTTCAACTGCTCCAATCTCTTTTTAAGAGCCTTAGCATATCTTATCCTTTTACTCTCATAACCGTTATATTTACGAGATTTCCAATGATTTACAAAGATATGAACAGGATAACCATCAATATCGATAACACTATCTAAAATATTTCTAAACCCCAAAGAGCGACTCACAACGATATCTCTACTACTTCGTATAAGATACCTACTTAAGATAGCAACCTGAATTGAACTCTTCTTTTTTTGAGTAATGGCACTATATCTATAACTACAACCTACTCTTTTTAAACTCTTTTGTAGTTGAGCTAGGGCATTGGCATTTTCTATCTCTTCAAGTGCGATGATATCAGCATTCAAATCACAAATCGCCTCTGAGATATGTTCTAACTTAATCTTAAAAAGCCTACTACTCCAGCCATTACGAGACACTTGATAATCTTTATACTCACTACCGTTATAGACATCATCAAAAAGGTTCTCTACATTATAAGTAGCAACCTTTATAGATGATGAAAATATTGTAGTAATTAGAGTTAAGTAAATGATAAATATTTTCATATCAGCTCAAACTACCCAAACATCTTCTTAAGCATATCCATAGCACCATCAACACCACCTACTTGCTCAAGCATTTGAGATACTATATCGTCCTCTCCTGAAGTTGCTCTATCTACAACTTGTGGAAGAGCATCACTTAGAGCCTGTGTAGCACTATCAAAACTAAGCCCTAGATTTGAGGCAAACTCCTCTACCTTATCACTCCCTAAAAGCTCAACTATACCATCTCTATCTATTGGCATATTTTCACCATTACCAAGCCAAGAGTTTACTACATCACTCAAATTTCCATTTGCCAAGCTACTCATAATACCACTCAAATCCAAGTTACCATCACTACCTTGAAGTAGCCCTGCTATCGAACTTGCTATACTATCTGTATCAAGAGATGTTGTAGCATCATCACTATTGTTTTGTATCAACTCAGCACCCATTTTAAATAAATCATTAAAATCCATCTTAAACCTTTTATTTTAGAAGTTTTATACTATTTGACAAAAGCTCTATCTCTTTTGACTCTATAAGCTTAGTCAAAACTCTCTTAAAACTCTTTTTACTCATCTGAAAAACTCTCTGTATATCATCGGCATCACTCTTATATGTAAAAGGTAACTCTCCTCCTACTTGAGCCAATTTAGCCAACACAAAAGCCACCTCTTCATCACTACTTTTGATACCTAGTTTTTTAAGAGATATATCTAACTTTCCATCTTCTCTTATCTTTTTAATATAACCTACCAACTCATCTCCAGAAGATATCGGCTTAAAAATCTCATTTTTGTATAACATTCCCTCATAAGCGTTATCTACTATAACTTTATACCCCATCGGTGTTTTTGCTATCACAAGAAGAGATACCTCTTGGTTCTTTTGTAACTTTTGGGTATCTTTAGATAGAAATTTTCCAAGCTTTTGTGAACCATAAACTCTATTTGTATCACTATCTAAAACAACTGCTAAAATATGCTTACTTCCTACTTCAAAATGTCTCTTTTGATGAGCTAAAGGCACAAGCAAATCTTTTGGCAACCCCCAATCCACAAATGCCCCATAGTGCTTTACATCAAGCACTTCAAAAACTCCGAACTCACCAACCATCGCTTTTGGTCTAAGTGTAGTAGCTACTAATCTATCTTCACTATCGGTATAGACAAAAACCTCTATAACCATACCTATCGACATTTTTGACTTATCTACATATACATTTGGAAGTAAAACCTCCTCTTCATCTTTACTTTGTAGATAAAATCCATTATCGCTCTCTCTTGCTATTTTAAGATGATTTAACTCACCTACATTTATGTATAACGACTGTTCTTTCATATATTTATCCTAATAATTTGCCATATTATATCTGAATTGCTATAATACTATAAAAAAAGGAGAGAATTTATGTTACCAAGCTTTATGACATCTACATCAAGAACAAAATCAGGAAAAGAGGTTACACATCTTAATTGGTGGATTACACTTATTATGTCTATGGGGTTGGCTATTGGGACATGGAACCCAACAGGACACCACTTTATCCACTACATCACAAGTGCTGGAGATATGACTGAAGGGTTTAGACCGTTTGGGATACTTATAATGTTTGCGTTATGGCTTCTTGCTATAAAGTCGATATTTCAAAGCCTTAAACTATATGGTGCTGTTTTGACTGTTATCATCATAGGTGCTTTTGTATGGGGATTAAACCAGTACAACATAATCAATATCAACGACTTTAAACATATGGGTTGGGCAGCTACACTAGCTATCGGTTTTCTTATCTGGTTTGGACTTAATGCCTCTATCATCTGGAAAAAACTTACAGGAGTTTATACAACAGATTTAACAGACGAAAATTAGCGATGAAAAGAAGATACAAAGCACTCTTAGCAATCCTTATCCCTGTCTTTGTGATATATGGATTAAAATATACCAATGAAGAGATATACACATGGCTTATGGGGTATATGTTTGCTATCGCTTTGCTATTTAAAGGGAGTATTCTATCTCTATGGTTTGCTTCTAAACTCAAACTTATAGCATTTATCAAAGGGCTTACTCTATTTCAAGGTATCTTACTTTTGATAAAGAGGTGGCTACTTGATAATGTCATTGCTGTGTGGATACGAGAGTATATTATAGCCCATATCAAAGAGGCTTTTATAGAGATAAAAGATTTCTATATACACTTAAATCTAAAAGCAAAACTCCTCAACATTTTTAAGATACTCGCTATTGGCTCTAGTGTGGCCATCGTTGTTTTTTACTTAGGCTATCTTGATAAACTTCTGTTTTTTACACAAATTAAAATGTTAGCTAGTGGTATTTTTCAAGCTATATTAACATTTGGAACAAAGATAACAACCACTATCTTATCTTGGTTTGCCTCATCTTGGTTTGCTCCTATACTAGAAGTTTTTGCCCTTAGTTACTTTCTAAACCTCATTGAAAAAATCTTTGGAGCAAACAACCCACTATCTAGGCTATTTAACTATCTTGGAGATAGACTAAATGAGCTTTTTTACTTTATTGGTATATTTAAAGAGAAACATATCGACCCGTTAGTTGAGTGTAAAGTTGTATCAAATAGTAAAAAGTTCAATGATAAACTCAAAGATATGATACAAAATAAAAAGATATTAGAAGAGTATAAATATTTTGAAAAGTTTGAAAATATGATAATGAAAGGGCATATAGACGCCTATTATAGCTTCAAAGATATGTATAAAATCACAGATAAAAAAGAGATATACAAACTCATAAACCAAAAAACAAAAGATAATATTGAGATAGTCGCGTATGTATCAAGAAACTCCCTTGGGGTGCTTTTAGATAGTAAAGTTCCTGATAGTTTCTACAATGATATTTTTTTGCTAGAGAGTTTCGCTTCTCATCAAAAACTAGGTGTCAAAACATATCAAGATGATAACCCACACCATATAGACCATACAGATTTTTGGGTTTTAAATACATCTAAATTTCCTGTAACTATCGGTAGTGATAGTGAAAATTTTCCAAAAATATGTATTATGCCTCATGGATTAAGAATGGTAAAGACTAAAAATATATTTAGCTATGAAGATAGAGATATTTATGCTCAGTATGACGGAGTAAAAGTATATTTTACTGCCGTCGAATATGAGTAGAGAGATAAGATTATAAAGAGATATTACTATCTATAAATGCCTCTAGCGTATGTATCATATAACCTTTAAAAGTGCTATAATCCAACTTTACATCTAAAGCTTCTTTTATATCTTCTGGGTGGGTATAAAATGATACATTATCCTCAGCATCATAATCAATCATCTCAAATGCTATTTTTATATCTTTACCCATCTCTTGAGCATACTCCAATGAACTCTTGGCATAACTCTCTATCCTATCTATATATGTAGTATAAGTCATAACGATAACCTCATCAGCTATATCTATCACATCATAATTTATAGGTCTATCATTTGGTTCGGCTTGAGTCTGTCTATCTATCCAAAATGGTATAGCTATGGATATATTTAAATCCTTCTTATGAAGTATATCTCTAGCATCTGACATAAACTCAAGATAATCTTCCCAAGCCCCTATATTATCACTACTATTTTGTTCAGCAAAATCTACCCACGGCTCTATATCAAAACTCATACCAATAACTTTTTCTGTATGATTTGAATTATACTCAACTATCTTATCTACCTGCTCTTGAACATAATCAAGTGTAGGATTTGCTGACATTAAAAACCAGACACTACCCCCACTCTCTTGAACTTTTTGGGCATTCTCTTCAAATTTATACTTACCATTATCAACAGGATTTAGATAGATTGTAGGTGCTTCATATCCATCTAATCTCTCAGATACACTATCGATACCATCTACACCGTCCCACGCAAAAAATGATATACTTTTTTTACTAGGCACAACCAACTCACTATCATTACTATCTACTTGATTATCTGTTGGTGTAGATGACGAAGAGCCACAACCAACAAAAGCAAATAGAGCTACTAAAACTACTATTAAACTTCTCATTTAAATCCTTATCTAATCTCTTTTAAATGCTTTAGCAAATCTTTAGGATTAACAAATCCACTTAAACTTTTTTGAGGTATAAAATGATTTTTAGAATCAAAAAATATCAAATTAGGTGCTCCAAATAGATTATACCTTTTTAACATCTCTTTATCATTAGGTGTATATTTTGTTACATCTATATGTATAAACTTAAACCTCTTCAACTCTCTTTTTACCTCTGGATTTACAAATGTTATCTCTTCAAGCTCTTTACACGAAGCACACCCTGCTTTATAAAAATCAACCATCACAGGTTTATCTGTCGCATTAACTTCAGCCTCTAGTCTAGTTATAGAGTACCCCAAATCTCCACTATCGTTTGGTACAAGTCTATACAGCATAGCAAAAGCCATAATCAACATCAAAATACCAAAAAACTTAGATACCATACTCATCCAACCACCAGGTTTTGGAACAAACTTACTAGCACCAGCACCAACAAGTAGTAGAGGTACACCTGCTCCAATTCCCATCACAAAGAGTGCTACACCACCTAAGAGAGCTTTACCTGTAATGACTATAAAGAGGATTGCTCCACCTATGATAGGGGCTGTACAAGCACCAACTAAAAGAGCAGATATCGCCCCCATTATCGCTGTACCAACCAAACCTTTTGAACTAGCACCATCACTAACTCTATTTAGTTTTGATTGGATAGAAGATGGTAGTGCTATCTCATAATATCCAAACAGAGATAGAGCCAACGCTACAAATATAGCAGATACAGGGATAATCACCCATGGATTATTCATATTTGCCTGAAGGTCAAAATCAAGCAATCCAGCAACAACACCGATGATAGCATACATCAGTGCCATAGAGACAACATAGACACCTGATATAATCATAGATGTTGATTTTGTCACCTTCTTATCTTTTGATGCCTGTTGTAAAATGATTGATGAGAGTATCGGTATCATAGGCAATATACACGGAGTTAGTGCCATCAAAAGCCCTGCTACAAAAAATACAACAAGTATAAAAAGTGTACTCTCATTTGCTAAAGCCGAAGCGATTTGTGTACTGTTTCCACTATGTAGAAGTGATGAGAACTTATCTGTTAATGTCTGCTCAAGAGTAGAGTTAAACTCAAACTCTTTAGTTATTGGTTGATAACATATCCCACTATCTGAACAGCCTTGAAAAGATACCTCTAAACTATAAACACCACTTATCTCTGACTCTATCTCATCTACTGGTATATCGATAGTAAGATTGCCCTCATAGACTCTATCTCCATCTAAAACCATAGCTTTTGGCATTTTGGGAGATAACTCTAGGCTTTTGGGGCTTACTACTTTAAACTTTAAAGATGATTGATAGATATGTATCTTATCTGCTAACTCTATATCACTCCTGATAACATCATCAACCTTATAAACTTTTAGATGAAAAGCATCTTCAGGCTTAAGAAAAGTGGGCTGTTTTATAGATAGCCCAAAACCACCATATAGGGAAGAATACAACACAAATATAACCAAAAAAAAGCTTTTTAACATTTTTTTCCATTCCTAGATTTATATATATCAAATCATACCAAAAATCCATTAACCATAAGCAATTTTTGATATACTTTTGATATGAAAAAAATGATAATCTTAATATTAACAACATTCTTTATATCTGGTTGTACACAAGTTGTAACAGCACCTATCAAGATAACAGGTGCTGTTGTATCTTCAACAATTGATGTAGTAGGTGCTACTGCTCACGCAGTAGCTGGAAGTGATGAAGATGACTCTTCTGAAGATTAGATGTTATTTTTTGGCTAGTTTTCCAAACTCGGAAGATGTAGCCAAAAGAGTTTGATACTCTCCTCTATCCACGATAACCCCATCTCTAAATACCAATATCTCATCAGCACTCTCAATAGTTGTAAGTCTGTGTGCTACCACAAAAGTAACAATATCATCTTTGATATCATCTAATGCTTTTTGAATAGAGTGTTCACTCTTATTATCAAGTGCTGAAGTAGCCTCATCTAGTATCAAAATCTCTGGCTTTTTATATAACGCTCGAGCTAAAGCTATCCTCTGTCTTTGTCCTCCACTCAAATTATGCCCAAACTCATCTAATACAGTATGGATACCATCAGGCAAAGCAGATACAAACTCCCAAGCATAAGCAAGTTTAAGAGCCTCAATCACTCTTTTCTCATCTACCTCTTTACCATAAGCAACATTTGATGCTATTGTATCTTGAAATATATATATTCTCTGAGTTACATAGGCAACTTTTTGATGTAGCGACTCCAAAGAGTACTCTTTTATATCTATACCATTGATAGATAAAACTCCTCTACTTACATCATAAAATCTAACTAGCAAATTGATAAAACTACTCTTACCTGCTCCACTATCTCCAACTAAAGCATAAACTCTACCTTTAAAAGCTTCAAGATTTACCCCTCTTAGAGCCTCTTTATCTCCATAAGAGAGATATACATCTCTAAATGCTATACTCTCAACCTCATCTAACTCCCTATCTCCTGATATGATAGTAGGTTTTACAGAAAAAAGCTCATCAATCCTCTCAGTAGCAGAGATAGCATCTTGCATTTTATTGTGTATATTTGAGAGTTTTTTTATCGGGTCATACAACATAAAAAGAGCTGTTACAAATGCGAAAAAACTCCCAACACTCATATACCCATCTATAACCTCATTTGCTCCAACATAGATAGCCACAGCGATAGCGATAGAGCCAAAAAACTCCAATACAGGACTAACAAGTGCTGAAGTTTTATTCTGCTTCATTGAGAAGTTAAAATAGTTCATATTTTGAGTGCTAAATCTCTGCTTCTCATACTCTTGAGATGAGTTTGATTTGATTATCTCAATATTGTTAAATATCTCTGTAAGTCGTGTTGTCATATCAGCAGCACTCTCTTGAGATGAGCGAGAGTACTTCTTCATCCTCTTTGCCAACTTCTGTAAGGGAAGCAGAGCCAAAGGCATCACGATAAGAAAATAAAAAGCCAACTTTGGACTCTGATATATCACATAAGCACTCAAAGTCACTATAAGCATAGCATTTATTATTATATTTGGGATAAGATTAGATACCACATTTTGAACACGATTAATATCATTGGTAATACGGCTTAAAAGCTCCCCATTTCTCATAGAGTTTAGATAATCTATATCTTGATACATCAAATGTGTAGCCAACTTATCACGAATGATACGAACTATATCATTACCTATATATGTAGTATAATATACCTGAAGATACTTACCTGCTGATTTGATAGCAAATACAGCAATGATAGCAAAAGGTATCATATACAACATCTCTCTATCTTTACTGATAAATATATCATCAAGTACAGGTTTAAGAAGATGAGCCGAAGCCGTAGTCCCAACAGCAACGGCTATCATACCAACAATAGCAAAGAAAAACTCTCTTTTATACCCACGAAAATATGGTGTAAAATATCTAAATAGTTTGTTCATCTATCTACTTTCAACAATTTTATAGATTTAAGTTTTTCTCAGAATATTTTAAAAAACCATGTTTTCCCCTAATATCTGTACCATTGATGAAATATGTATCATCTTCATTTGGATTATTGATAATCCAACCTATACTTTTAGCTATTAATTTTGAAAATTGATAATGAGATACAATATTCTGTATTGATATATCATTTTTATATAAACTATTTTTATAAATCATCAAAGGTACTTTTGCTACTTCATAATCTAAACTAGTATGACCATAAGCACCATTTTCATCATTAAAACCTAACATTTCACCATGGTCTGATGTAACAAATACTATGGCTTCTCTATCTAAATTATCTACCTTATTAAATAATTTATTTAATAAATAATCTGTATATAAGACACTATTCATATAACTATTTAACATATATGTATGAAAATCACTATTTTTATAATCATACTTATAAAATCTATCTGGAACATTTTCTTCATAAGGAGAATGTGAATTTCTCTGATGTAAAACAATGAAGTTTTTCTCATTAAAATTTATACTATCGAGATAATCTATCAGAACTTCATCGTATAATTTATCTTCTCCTTTTAAATCTTTCTCAGATAAAACAACATCACAATCACCAATATAGTTTCCCATAATATTTATTTTTTGTGTTGTAACATAATGTGTTTTATATCCTTGTTGTTTAGCTAATTTAAATAAATTTGTTTTTTGACTACTCAACATATCAATATTTTCAGGCTCTCTTCTTATATTAAAAAAATCGACAACCGAAGTTTTAGTAACAGTTGCTGAAGAAAAACCTCTTGTAAATAAAAAGTTATCACTTAGCCTTGTTTCAAGATTTGGTGTTGTACTCATTTCATAACCATATAAACTCATTCTTTTATAACTCAGACTTTCTCCCATTACAATAATTACGGTTTGAGGTAATTCAAGATTATTTTTTTCAATAATATAAGGTTTAAAATTTACTTTATTTTTTAATAGAAGATTAGGTAATTCTTGAATAAGAAATAAAGCTATTACATTGTATGTATTTCGAAAAGAACTAAAATAACGCTGTGGTAAAAATTTATTTTTTTTATCTTTACCTATAAATATAATACCTATAACAAATAACACACAAAATATTTCTAATGCATATTTAGAATTTAACATTTCATCAGACATTGTATTTAAAATAATATATACTACAAGAATAGAAACTATAAATAATACAATAGAAAAAAACATATATCTAATAGTATTTTTTAATGTATCTACAATTTCATTTCCTTCAATAAAGAACAATATAATTTCATATGGCATTAAATATGAACGGAAAAAAGCATAATGAAAGTGCTGTACAAAAACCATAAAAAAACAAAATATATAAATGGACATTTGAATAGTATAATCAGGAATTAATAAAATATTAAAATTTATAATAAATAATGCTAGAAAATCCTTCCTCAATTTTTTATGATACTCTATATAATTTTTAAATTTTATTTTATAAATAAAATCTAATAAAATAAAATATATACTCAAAGTTATACTTAAAATTAAATGACTTACAAACACACACAATCCTTTATAATCAAAACTTATCCTAAAAAAACAGAATAACCTTTTTAATATAAGTTTTCATATTATATCATAGATTTCTTTATTAGATTTATTACTATAAGCTAATCAGAATTACACTTTTTTAATTGAAAAAAGTATTTATGATAATCTACACTAACTTACTATACTAATAAATATTTACCTCTTAAAAAATCATTATTAATCTAACCTATTAGTATATCCTTTCTAACTTTTCTATCATCTCTACTATCGAACTATTCTCTAAAGTTTTAAACTCTATCTCTTCTAAATCTAACTCATCTAATTTTTCAATAGCACATCGATATATATTCTTTCTTCTATCAAGATTATCTAAAATTTTTATATAATTTTCTTCCTCTTTTTTATCTTTTGGATACAAAGATACAACAGGCTTTTGAAAAGATATAGCTTCATTGAGCATAGAGGCACTCTCTTGTGTAACAAAAGCCTTATCACAAAGTGTTAAAAATGCTCCTACTACCTTCTTAGGCTCTTGATTATAAGCTATAAAGATAGCACATTTCATCTCTCTTTTCATCTTTGCCTCTATACTTTGAGGTGTTCGTCTTGAAGTTGTCACTAACCACTTTTTCTCTTGATGAGAATTTACAAATGATATAAGCTTATCATACTCTTTTTCACTATATTTATACCCAGAGCCATCTCCTCCTATAAGAAGCGTATAGTAACTACCATTTACATCTAGGTTATACTCTTTACAAAACTTCTCTATATCTCCACTATAAGGTAGCGTTGGTGATACATTTAAAACTATCTGATTTTCAAACCCCAAATCAAGTATAGTAAATACCATATCAAAAAGCTTATAATTTAGCTTTTTAGGGTGTCCGATATATATACTTTTAGCCTCATATACAAGTTTCAACCAGATATTTAACATAGATGTATCTTTACCTGAAGATACGATGATATCAGCTTCACTCAAAGGTTTATCTATCTTATAAAAAAACTTGACAAAGTTTAAAGAGTATGGCTTTGATAGTAGCTTTCTAGTAAAAGGGTTATTTAACATAAATCTCAAAAGATACTTTGATAGTTTATAAACTTGAATAGTATAGATATCTACACAAACATCATCATAAGCCTCTTCGATAGCTTTTGATACTGCTAAAGATTGATTATAATGCCCTGCTTTATTGTCTTTTAAAACTGCTACTCTCATCTTAGCACTCTTTCATATACATCTATGGTCTCTTTTGTCATATTGGATAGTGTAAACTTATCTTTGGCAAATTCAAAACTCCCCCTAAACTCATCTAAACTATCATCATAGTTGTTTAAAAATTTTAAAATACTATTTTTCATAGCACCTACATCACCTACTGGCACAACATACTCTTTTGGCAAAATCTTCTTCATATCTCCAACATCTGTACTGATTATAGGTTTTTCCAAAAGTAAAGCCTCTGCCATCACATATGAGAAACCTTCTCTATCTGAGCTAATAACAGATAACCTACTATGATACAAAATATCATTTACATCTTCTCTAAAACCAAGGAAATGAACTTTTGAAGAGATATTTAACATTTTTACCATCTCTTCTAACTCATCTCGTTTTGAACCATCTCCAACAATTACTAACTCAACAGGCAATTCAGAGATAGCCTCTATCAACATAGGGAAGTTTTTTACACTCTCCAATCTACCAATAGCAGATATGACAAATGACTCTTTTGATATACCAAACCTATCCCAAAATAGCTCATCATAAGTCACTTTTGGAGTATCTATACCATTATAAATGACTATTTTTGATGGATTGTCTAGGGAGGCTAGAACCCTATGAGATACACCGATAATATAGTCAAAATTCTCATAGGCTTTGATATTTCTCTTTTGAGAGTGTA
>Ga0256828_1001762_pt1 | contig 13333 bp, 27 predicted proteins | sample CV88metaG_FD_185993 | JGI IMG/M metagenome (GOLD analysis project Ga0256828, IMG submission 185993) | Hydrothermal vent microbial communities from East Pacific Rise, Pacific Ocean - CV88 | ecosystem: Environmental > Aquatic > Marine > Hydrothermal vents | place: Pacific Ocean: East Pacific Rise... | reverse complement strand
TTAAATCTTTGTCCATCAAAAACTTCTTCTTTAGCATAAAATGCTTCATTTGTTTCTACAATTTTTTCACACTCTTCAAGAGTTGGTAAATATGTTTTCATTTTTCTTCCTTTAAAGTTTCTATATATTTCGGATTATGTTTTTGAATTGAAATAACTATATCATATTTTTGACTTCTTCCAATATCTTCCATTGACCAATCTAAATCATTTGCCCACATATACTTGAAAAAATCTTTCATTTTCAATAATTTGAGTAAATCTTTATTTGTATCAATATCCTTTAAACAAGCTTCAATCTTTTCAATCTTAGTCATTTCAACCCCTTAATCTTTATATAATATATTATAACTAAAGTTAGCTTAAAATCTACTTAATTATCCATCGGTCCACCCATAAAATTATTAATTATTACCATCAGAAATATAATTCCTAAAATAATTAAAAAAGCTATTAATGTTCCCATTTTAAACCCCTATTTTGAGATCTTCTAAAATAGTTTTTACAGCATCTTTACCAGCTAAAACTTCAGTAAACGGAATATCATATATAATAAACATTTTCTTTAGTTCATCCGCAAGCTTTAAACTCTCTTCAAGGGATTGTTCCCTACCGAATTCTTGATATTCTAAATCAGGATTTCTTATTAAAAAATAATTTTTATGTTTATATTTTTTCCAAAGTTTAAGAAGAAATTCCTTAAATTCTTCTATTGGGAAGCCATCTTTATCTTGAGCATATATAAGCCCTAATAAAAATGGTCCATCATTAACTAAAAAATCTAATTCCTCATTTAATTTAAAAATTGGATGATGTTGTTTAGCTAAAATATATGTTTGATCTTTTAACCTATAAAAATCTTTACTATAAACAAGATCTTTAGCATATTCGGTTAAATACTCAACTTTGTAATCAAGTTTTTTCATTTCGTGAAAAATTCCTGCTGCCGTTGTACTCTTTCCCACTCCAAGTTAAGGAGCACCAAAGATGTTAATATTTAAAGCTTTTTTAACATCGTGGTGCTCAAACTCCTTATGTTGGTTTTTCATTTTATTCCTTTAAAAAATTGTGCTGATAAATTCCCACACAGCATCTTCAGTTGTCATATCCTTATAATGAGGAATTGTAATTAAAATATCTCTAATTGTAGTGCTACTATTAATACAATGCCAAAAATTCATATCTGATAAATAATCAAAAACATCTCTTTGTCTAAAAGCTTTATGAAAAACTTCTAAAAAAGAAGATATATCATCATTTGAAGCTTCTAGTGCAACTTCTATAGACTCATTAAATTCTTTTTCTCCGACATTTTTCATAGTTGATAAAAATATTCGGATATAACCTAAATCTTCTTTCTCTAAACTTTCTGAAATATATTTAAAATAATTCATTTTAATCTCCCTAAAGGTATTGAATTTCCTATAACATTTGCAACTTTTACATAATTATCACCATAAAGAAAAGAAAGTTTTAATTCTTCTATAATATAATCAGTATCATAATAACAATAATAAAACTCTTCATTATTTTTATTAACCTTAAAAATATATTTTTGATTTGGCAAAATAATCTCAGGGCACAAGTTATCAGGGTATTCTCCTGTAAAATTCTTATATGCTTCTCTAGTGCCCATAATTAAATCCAAATATATACATTTTTCCGTTAATTTCAACTTCCTCTTCAAAGCTTCCGCAACAAGTTCTAAGGTTTTTGAATTGTATCATTGAGTCTTCATCCTCTTTTAATCCAATTCGTTTTCCATCAATATTATAATATGTTTCTGAGTCGCTTGTTATATACTTAAACCAAGTTTCAAATTTTTCAGTAACTATTCTTTCAGAAAATACTTCAAATATTTCTCTTCCAGTATCTTGTCCCCAAGCTTTAAGTTTTACATACCCTCTATTAGTTTCTATTTCTTCTATATCAACCGAAAGAGCATCAATTCTTCTATTTATACAAAAAGAAACATTTTGACAATCTCCAAATTCTGTGAAGAAATAAGATATTATACTGTTTATATCTAGCGATAAACCTTTACTTTTTAATTCTTTTTTAAAATCTTCATCTTTAAAATCAACTAATGTAGCCAAATATTGAGATACTTCTGTGAAGCTTTCAAAATATCGTGTCGCTTCTGAAGATGGATTTTGAAGGAATGATACTCTTATCACAAACATATTAATTTCTCCCTTTTGAAATCATTCTATCAACATAATCTTCAGTAATCATTAGTTGTGTTTCATACTGATTTAATTCAGAAGATAATTGTGATAATTCATATTCATTATCACACAAGCTAATTTGCTCGTGAACCTCGTCAATATTAGCTTGTAGATTTTTGATACTTGTCATTAATTCTTTATATGTTGGTTTCATATTATATCCTTTAGTTTTTAAAACTTATAATATATTATACCTAAAATTAACTTAAAACAAGTTTAAAGTTTCTGTTTATTTATATTTTTACAACCAAATACTTCAGGAATTTTTGTTTCATCAAGTATATTGACATTTCCTTTCAAATAATTACCAACTGAATAATTTCCATCAGGATCTTCAGTAAAATACTTTGCTCCAATTACAAAACTTCTAAACCCGAACATTGTTCTTTTATTCGGTAGACTTTTTGTAACTCCGTGTTGTAATAAAGTATTATCAAAAATAATTATTTGTCCTGGAGACAAATTAATTTTTATAATCTTTCCTTTTTTACCATTTTCATTAATAGGTTCTCCACCATCAGGATATTTTATACCAGCTTTTTTAAAGTCTTCTTCAAAAACTTTAATTTCTAAACCTTTACCATTATTGTCATTTTCAGTAACTATAACCATAACAAATTTAGGAATAATTCCTTCTTGAATATCTATTGAGTATTTTTCCCAACCACCTTTCTTTATATCCACATCAATATGCCACGGAAGTGAGTTATCCGATCTTTGTAGGTATTTTTGCCAATTTAATAAGGTTGGGAATTTATTAGTGTACTCAGGATCTAATCCAAAATATCTTTCTAAAAATTCTTTGTAAACAGAATAAGCATAGTTTAAATTTCTATAATTCTCTAAATTTACATAATTACATTCACATTCATTATTCCCAACTAAAACGGCATAACCAGAGCGACCTTGATGATCTTCTTTAGGTTTGAATAACTCTGATTTAACATAAGCTTCAGAGTATAAGCTTTCTAAGGAAGAAATTTCTTCCATTACATCTTTTATATCTATGTTGATATCCCCAACATAAAATCCATTTTCCCTTACTTGATCATAAATAAAATCCCTAGTGTTCATCTTTTTTCCTTATAATAATTTCAAAGTCTTTAGGGTCTCCATAAACTTTGAAAAAAAGTTTTCGTTTATCTTCAGTTTTAAACTGAAAAGAGTCATTTTCTCCCAAAGAAATTCTAACTTCTGTATATTCATCAATAATATAAGGGAATTTCTTCATTCGATTTTTTTGCATATTTATCCTTTCAAGTGTTGATAATTTCTTCTTTCTCGTTTTAGCTTTTCATAATTTGAAATTTTATACTTCTTAGAAAGATCCTTAGAATAAGTTCTCATATATTTCCAAGAACTCCACCAAGAAAATCTAACTATTTTAAAAATATCAAGATTTGTTAATACTGGTCTATTTGGTGGGGTCTTATGGATCATTTTCTTTTTTCCTTAAATCTTTCATAATCATTAAATACGACATCTACAGTTGATCCAACTGTAATAGTAATTTTAGCAACATCATTAAAAATATGGTTTGAACCATCAACCCATAGAGTAACTGGTTCTCTTGATGAACATCTTATAATCATTTTTCTCGGTTCTAAAACATACCTAATTGGGCGATCAGTTTTATCACCAGTCACAACCCAATTATGCGAACTAAGAGGAAGAATTACTCCACCATTATTTTTACTTATACCAGTAGAGCCTTGTGGAGTTGAAATAATAAGACCACCTCCGTTGAAATTACCAAGAATATTATCTTTATCATCAACATCAAAATTTATCCAACTATTCATATTTCCACCAAGCATTACATCATTAAATGCTTCAGCAATTATAGTTTCAGTATTATTATAAAATTCTACCTTTACCTTTATAAGTTTAAATTTTTTAACTTTAGCATTTTCTTGAATTCTTTTCTCAGGGTTCATTAAGAAGTTTTTAGTTCCACCAGCAACACCAAAGAATTTCTTCCCTTTATCTTTAAAAAGATTTATTGCTCTAAGTAAAGTTCCATCACCACCATTAGCTTCAATATAACTTGAATGTTCAATAATTGATTTTCCATAATTATCTCTAAAAAGTTCTTTCATTATTTTTCCTTCCAAAAATCAATTTCTTCAAGGCTTTTATATGTTCTAGCATCTAAAACACCTAGAGCATATTCTTTAAATTTTCTAACTTTTGTAGCATCAATAGAAAGACCAATAGGACAAGTATGTTTACAAACATCATTAATTTCAAACCCACTATCCTTGAAAACATCCATATAATGTGAGTTTTTATAAGTCTTTCCATTGAAAATAAAATCTCTAAAATCATCTTCTTTTTGGTGAACATAGAAAGTTTTCTCACCATCAAAATAATCTAAAGATTTTGTAACAGCTTCAACCCATTTTCCCCAACAATCATAATCTTTCATAGCAACTATATCAATATCTGGATAAATATTTGTAATAATTTTTCTTCTTTGTCTAAAGCTTAAAGGGTTTTTCTCATCATTTTTATTTACAGATCCAATAACTATAATCGGAGTTTTACCATCTAAAATAATTTGTTGAATTATTTTAAAATGTCCATTATGGAATGGTTGAAATCTACCAATAAGTATTCCATATTTTTCCATTTTTAATCCTTTACAAGTTTGTTTTTAATTTTTTCGTCTATTACTGAAATTCCATAAATAAACAACATTACTAAAAGTACACCAGCAACTCCTAAATTAAAAATGGGAGTTATTGCTAAAGCATATAATAACCACTCATTTTCTCCTGGTTCTTCTTCAATAGAAGAAAATAAAACCACAGCAATAAAATCTATAATTATTTCCGCAATTAAAAATGAGAGGGGAACGACTTCATTAAACCATAAACCTAAAACCCCAAGACACATTATAAGTGACCAAAATGAGTAACGGATCTTTATAAATGTTAAACTTGACATTCTCTTCTCCTATCATCTTCATCCTTATAAAGTTCTTTTTTAGCTTCAATTAAACGATTATCCGCAAGTTTCACTAAATCATCAAGATTATCGACTTCTGTTTTATAAGCACATCTTATGATTGTAGTTTCAATTTCAACTTTTTTATCCTGAAGACATATGATGGCAAATTCATCCCCACCAATTCTAAAGGGAATGCCTGAAAATTTTTCAACAAGATCATATGCCACTCGTTTTATAAGTCTATCACCAGCATCATATCCGTGTTCCCTATTAACATTATGTAAACCATTTACATCTACAAGACATAAGAAAAAGTTTTCTTGAGAGTTCCAAATTTCTCTGAGTTTAGCATCAAAATCTCTTCTCATTAAAAGCCCAGTTAAGGGATCGTGTTTATATAAATCAAGCTTTGATTTTAACTCTGCTATTTCCATTTGTAATTGTTGTATCTTTAATTCTTCTTGTGTCATTGTAAATCCTTATAGTATATTATACCTAAATTTAACTTAAACTATGCTTTAATACTTCTTAAAACTGTAGTTTCACCTTTGCTTTTTAAGAAATCTTCAAATACTGAAAAAACTGAAAAGTTTTCTCCGTGTAATTCTTTATGAACTTTACAAAGATATTCTATTTCTTCATAATCACTGTTAAATTTAGGAGTCATTTTTCTTTCCCATTTATCAAGCTTTGAAGAAAACATTTTTTCTTTTTCTTCATTTGTTAAACCCAAGTTATTGATAATATCAATTGCAACATTAATAACATCACAAGCTTCTTCTAAAACATCAGTTTTACTCCCAGAAGCTGAAGCTGAAACATTACTTGATTTTGAATATTTTAAATATGCTTGAGCAAGTTCCCCAGTTTCTTCTTGAAGTTTTATAACTTTATTATGTAATGGAACTTTTTTATCCATTTCACTTAATTTTTCTATTCTTTCGGTATCGATCCAATTTTGCATTTTTAACCTTTATAATTTTTTATGTGTAAATATATCAATTTCATAAATATAATTTAACAATCCAGCAACTGCTTTACTTCCCCAGTTATGGTTCATTGATTGATTAAAAGAACAGGCATCAGTTCTTTTAAGAGCATCTTCTAAAGACATCATAGGTTCTTCTTCTATAATGTTTGATACTAAGTCTAAATCAATATCTAATTCAGCATCAAACTTTTTAACATCAAATTCTCTTATTCTAGATGGTCTATTTGAATGTATATTTTTCCAAGCTGATTTTTCTGTAGTTACATCAAGAGAAGAATTCCCTATTGAAATTTTTTCACCATCAACTATTAATTTTATACCAGCTTTTGTTTTTTGAACTTGTATCATATTTTCCCTTTAATCTTTATATAATATATTATAACTAAAGTTAGCTTAAAATATGATTAAAGAGAAAGATTATTTACATCTTTCTCTAATTTCATCAATAGTATAGGTTTTAACCATCTTACCATTCTCATATACTATTTCAAGAACTTCTTGTGCTCTTACACTTTCATCTTTAACTCTTACGAAATATCCAGTTTCATTTTTATATGTAGTAACTCTTCCTTTTTTAGACTTCTTATTTGAAGCAGTTATAGGATCTTTAAACACATCAATTTCAGAAACAATAGCTTTTTCTTTTTCGTTATCAAGAGCAATAGTAATACTTGAACATTTTACAGCAAAACCAAGTGTATCTCTATTTACATTTTGCATAATATCCCCACCAGAACCAAATACAAATGTTTCTGCGGCATACCCCATTTTCATAGCCATAGTTAGAATATCTTCAATAGTTTCTGGTGTAATACCATCTCCCCAAAGAATTCCCCATTTAGAAGAAGATTTTCTTCCCCCTATTTCAATATCAAATACTCCATTAGCTTCCATAATTTCAAGCATTCTAGCAATTACTTCAAGAGCATCACCACTATCAGGTCTTATAACGAACTTTTGATTTTCTCTTTCATCAATAATATTTCTAATTCTTCCTCCTGGTCTTGTAACCATATCAGTAAAATTATAAATATCATAACTATCCGCAACAAAACTCATAATCGCTTTATCAGGGTTTTCGATAAGCATTCTTTCAACAAATTGAAGTTCTTTAATTTTAGACCCCATAGCATTTGCTGTTGTTGTACTGTGTTCAGTAGCAAATACACTAAATGCAGCACATTTTGAACCATAATTATTTCTTATGTATCTAAGAGAATTAAAGTTATCTGTTCCCATAAATCCAGCAGCAAGGTGAGCATATCCTCCAATTGCAGCAGTTTCTACCGAACTTGAACCTCTATCTCCAAAATTATGATAAGCAAATTGAGCCCATTCAGGAGAACCAAATTTTTCAAGCATTTTTCTTACAAAATAAGCTTTAGTTGCAACTGTTGACGGATACCAAACTTTCATAAGAATTGTTTCAAGCCAACCAGCAATCCAAGGTACTCTTATATCTGTACTTTCAATAGTTATAAGTACAGTTTTAACTGGCATTATAGTACCCTCTGGAACTGCTCTAATAACTACAGGAATATTCCCATCTAGTTTTTGAACAATATAATCCCATCCAGCTTTATCAAAAGGAACTCCGTGCATTTGAGCCATTTCATATGCTTCATCTACTTCCCATTGTTCAATAGGTGTTGTAAAATATTCTTGAAGAATACCTTGAAGACCAGCAAAAACAACCTCTGGATAATGCTTATCACTTCTAGCTTCCATATAATCATACATTGAAATCATATTTGGGTATTGAGATGCGTGACTATATTTGTACGAGTCAGCCATCATAACCCTATTATTTTCTATTTTCATTTTATTTCCTTTAATCTTTATAATATATTATAACTAAATTATACTTTATTCTAGCTTAATACAAATTCCATTTTATAAGTTGAAGTACCATCAGGATAAGCATCAACTCTACTGATTTTTATATCATCAACTAAGATACCTACAAATTCTAAATCGACAATAATCATTTCATTTAAAACATTATTATCTAAATCATAAGTTCCTTCTCTATCATCTACACTAATATAAGGAAGAAGAAAATAATCTTCTTCAATTTCAACATCATCAATATTAGTTTCAATAATACAAGGGAATAACTCAGTTAAAATTCTTTCAACCTTTAATAATTCATCTTCATTTAACATTTAACAACCTCCATATGGGAATTTTATATTTTTTAGTTCTGAATATCTTTGACCATATTCTAATACCATTCTATCTTCTATATTTCTTTCTACTCTTAAAAATAATTGAATAGTTAAAGCAGTTGTAAAATCTCTTACAAATTCTTCAAGCTTATCAAAAACTCTGTCATCACCCTTTGTAAAAATATCACTCCTAGCTATTCTAAAACTATCTGATAAATAAATTTCTTTAGGTAAATAACCATTATTCATACAATTTTCTAAAAAACCTTTCTCAATAAATGATAAATTATTTGCTTTATGTAATAATTGCATCAAAGATATTGATCCTTTAAAAGTTAATTTTTCTAAATCTAATGTTTCTAGATTAACATTTTCTATTTCACAAGCAGCATTAAAGCTTGTATATAATTTATCATAATCTGGCTTTACATTTCCAATATTTTCTTTCACAATATTTTGAGCAAATTGTTCATCAATCTCTGTGATCTGCTCTAAAGTTAAAAAATCCATTATAACTCCTCTATATAAATTTCATTCTCAGTTAAAAACTCAATCACAGCTTCATTAGAAGTTAAAGAATTATATTCGTCTTCTAATGTTTTATAAAGATCTTGTGACCATTCTTTTCTTTTTTCTTCTAAATAATCTTGTAATTCTTCAAGCTCATCTTCGCACATAGATGTAATTTCATCATATGTTTCAAAATCTTCTACATAAGTAGTATTTTCGTGACAATATTGATGCGTTGCTCTTGAAATCGCTACTATCTCTTCAATTTTTCCTTCTCTCATTGCTCTTACAACTTTAGGGAATTGAGTCAATTTTCTATTTGTTCTTAAAAAATCAAGTGCATTTATTGAACCTACAAAAGAAGCACCATCGCCTTGAGACCAAAATCCTCTAAATGAAACATCTTGAGGATCTATTTCAAATCCTGATTTTTCCATAACTTCACAAAAGTTTTCAATAGTAGGGTTGAACCAATCACAATATATATTACATTCTCTATATTTTTCTATAACTTCCATTGCGATTGTTCTATCTCTTTTTAATAATTGTTTGATTGTCATTTTTAAGCCTTTCAATTTATATAATATATTATAACTAAATTATACTTAAAGAATGCTTAATTTATAGAATAATTGTAAGAGTTTCGCTGGAATTATTAAATTCCAGCTTTTGCAATAATAGTTATCGCTTTCCAATCAGGATTTTGAAAAACTTCTTCTTTTGACATCCATACTACTGAATTTCCTGCAAATTCTTCGGGATCTTTTTCAAGTTGTTCTTTAGAAATTTCTTGTTCGCATTCTGCGATTTCAGTTTTTGGATACCCTTGCACATTAACAAGAAATAAGTGACACATTTGAGACATTTGTGTAGATACTAAAACTGATCCAACATTCTTAATATTTTCAAGAGGAATATCATACCCAGCTTCTTCTCTAACTTCAATTTTACAAATATCTTCAAAAGAAGCATCCATATCAACACTTCCACCAAAAGCAGTAGTCATTCTAACTTTTTTATTTTCTCTTTCATCCATTGGTGGTTTAGACTCATTTATAAGAGCAAATCTTTCACCATCAAAAAGAATAAAAGCTATGCTATCGACACCACCTCTTTCAGCATAATAGTAGTAACCTCTTGCTTTTTTCACTGTCATAAAAGACTTTCCGTCAGGTGTTGTTTCTTTTGATTGCCATATAACTTCAGCTTTATTTTCCATTTTAATCCTTTAAATTTTTACACTTTTTCCATCTTTAGAGGGTATATAAATTCCCTCTTGTATTTTTTTAGCTGGAGCAACTCCCCAAATTTTCATAAAAGAATAATCACTTCTTTCTTTCTTAATTAAGAATTTATCTTCTATTTGAATATAAAAAGTTTTATCAAGTATATTATCAGTCTTAGAAATAAAGAAGTTGAAAAATTCAAAATCTAATTTATAAAAATTTCCGTGTTTATCAACATTATACACTTCTTCTATTCTACAAAAAGACTGTTTTTCTGTTTCCCTTTCAAGATCTCTAAGATCATTATCAGTTCTATTTCTATTTTTAATAGACTCAATATATTCAGCAACAGTAGCTTCATTTTCTCTTTTTTCTTTTCTTGATAATGATGAAAATCTATTTCCTCTTGAAATCCAATAGTTGTCTATATATTCAACTTCTATACTTGTCACATAGTTTTCTATATATTCTTTATATAAATCAGCAACATAAATTCCTTTTTGAAAAATATTTTCACCAGCAATATTAAGATACTTAGAAAGAAAGTCTTTCTTACAATATGATCTTATTTTTTCTAAAGCATCTTTATATTTTGGGAATAATTCAATAGCTTCATCAATGGTAAACATATCAAATAAGAAAGCTTGAATTACATAATCAAGATCTCTATTAAGTGTTTTCACATCATCTTTTAGAGTAACAGGAGTTTCAAGTTCCAATTCTCGATGAAAAGGACTATACCCTTGAGAGACCCATCCCTTATAATTTTCTTCACTTGAAAAGAGCATATTATGCTCCTAATAAGTTTTGAATATTTGCTTTAATAGTTTCAGCTTTTTGCATAGCTTCTTTATTTGTTGCAATTTCTGCCTCTAATTTTGCTTTTTCTTCTTCAAAAGCCTTTCTTTTTGCTTCAATTTCATCTTTTGTTTCAGCAATTTCTTGATCTGACATTTGAATACCAGCATTTAAATCTTCAAGAGCATCAGTAAACATTGCAATAGCACCACTAATTTTATCTTGACCTTTTTTAACTTCAACAGTTTTTTCTTTTCCAATTCCTAACATTTTTAACATTTCTTTTCCTTCAATTTTAATTATTTTTTAGCTTCAGCCGACATAACGATGATTTGATGTGCAGTAAACAATTCATCATCCGTTAAATTTTCAGTTCGTTTATCAATAAACTCACATAATCCCACAATAGTTGTAATACTATCAAGTTTTTCTTCCATAACTTTCTTCATATCAAAGTCACAAACAATTAAAGCATATAATTCATAAGGAAGCATAGTCGCAAACCCTAAAATAACTTTTTGACGATCATTTAACCCATTCATAATTTCAGGAGTCAACTCATCAACTTCTCGTACACTTTCCCAATTTTCCATTTTATTCCTTTTCATTTAATATAATATATTATACCTAAATTTTACTTAAAGTTTACTTAAAATCTTGGGGACATTTTAAATAAAGTAAAAATACTTAAAATTCCAACAAGTAATAATATAAGAATTGTCCAGTATGCGAAAACCTTAATCATAGCATATATAGCACACACAACTAAAACATAAAAAATAATCATTCCAATTATTTCATCCATAACTTCCCCTTTCTAGTATTGAATTCCTTTTGATAATGTTTCATAAAACATATCTCTTGAAATATTTTCTTTATTTCCTTGAATTTTTGAAATAACTATTACTAAAGTATCAATATCTTTTAAGAAAGAAAAACTTCCTATTCTTTCTATATCACCCTTTATAAGCTTATGATTAAGAGTACTTCTCAAATCTTCCATCTTATCAATATAGATTTTCATAATAAACTCAATTTCTTCTTTTGAAAATTCACCAGTTTTAATATGAAATAAAAGATCTCTATTATTATAATATTTTACATACGAGTCATCCTCATTTTTCATATTAAAATTTTCAGGATCAAATATTAGTTGATCCGCAAACATTACACCTCTTACAGCGTGAGAGAGGGACTTTAAAGCATCTTTATTATTTGTCTTATGTAAACCCTTAAAAGCACTCTTAAAGTCCCTCTTGGCTAATCCTAAGTATGATTTGATGATATTGTAATTAATAAATTGAAATCTTTTTTTGTAAAGAAAATCCAAACTACTATTTTTCATTTCTTCGGTAAAAAGTAATTCAAAGTTAATTGTAGCATCCCCAGTTAATATATTTCTAATAAACCCTTGAAGAGTTGTAAAGTTTCTATCAACTTTTTCTTCTTTATATTGTAATTGGTGATGTTCCCATAAAAAAGACTTTGATGTTAAATCATCCTCAATATAGATTGATAATAAATCCTTATCAGACTCTTCAGTCTGTAGGTTATAAAGTGGGCTTCCAACTTCAAATGTTGCGAATGTTGCTTTTTCAAGTTGAGTAAAAACTTCTTTATCAATATGAATATTCATTATATTTTAATCTCCTTTGCCTTTTCACTTAGTTCTTTATAATTATCTAACATTAAAACATTATCAAATTTTTTCATTTCATTAAATCTATCATAGTGACCTATAACAATTTTATACCCATTTAAAAGTTTTAAAGCATATAATGTAGGGTCTATACCTCTACTTTTTAATTCTTTACTTATAGTATTAATAATTTTTTTAAAACCTTTACTATTCAATTTTTCAATATCGCTTTCCATTTCAGGCATCTTATTCAATAATTCACAAACAAGTTTTTCAACATTTTCATCCATTACTAGAACATCATAAGCTTCAGCATATTCTTTTCTTGGAGTTCCATAATTTCCATATCCGTTTTCATCATACCAAACTGAATTTTTTACATATGCTGATTTTGAAATCGTACATTTTTTAACAATGTCAAGTTCTTTAATAATTTGAGTTAGAGTTGCTGCCAACGATGCTGATAAAGAGTATCCATAACCATATGGTGCTTTTATACTTGCAACTGTCAAGTAAAGATCTGCTAAGTTTAATGTTTTTCGTAAAGTTTTCATAATAAGCCTTTTTGTTTATATAATATATTATAACATAATTATACTTAAAGCTTGATTAATTTGTCCTGCAGATGCTAAAAACTTTTTAATTTGTCTTGCAGATGCTATTTTTTAGCTACGAAAATGTTTGTAGTTGTTAAAGTTTATTTTTTGATAAAGCTTGTTGTAAGATTATACAAGCTATTTGTGTGAGTTATAAAGCATCTGCAAGACATTTTATTTTTTATTTTTGTCTTGCAGATGCTAAAAAGTTTTTATGTCTTGGAGA
>Ga0256828_1001761_pt1 | contig 13339 bp, 15 predicted proteins | sample CV88metaG_FD_185993 | JGI IMG/M metagenome (GOLD analysis project Ga0256828, IMG submission 185993) | Hydrothermal vent microbial communities from East Pacific Rise, Pacific Ocean - CV88 | ecosystem: Environmental > Aquatic > Marine > Hydrothermal vents | place: Pacific Ocean: East Pacific Rise... | reverse complement strand
TGGTCTCTGTGTTCTTGGACGCGTATTATAGACAAATCACTCTTGCTTGTCAAGGGTTTTTATGAATTCTTTTTGTTTTTTTTCAATTTTTACTTTTTTTACTTTACCCTTACTATATTATATCAATCAAAAGTATCAATTTTTATTAAAAATCATTGAAATATAATATTCAAATTTTATTTAATATATTAATTACAGAATAACATTATTCTTTGTTTTTTGTTTTAAGCTAGTAAAGAGGTAAATTTTTTTATAATATCCGATGCGTTATTTTGCATATAAATACATAGGAGAATATTATGACAATTAAAGATACACTTAAGTTATCACTAATAGCTGCAGCTATGATGACAAGTGCAAATGCACAATCAGCAATCGATGGTGATGACTTACCACCAGCAAAACCGGGGCAATGTTTTACAAAAGCATTCTTTCCAGCTAAATATGCAACTACTACTGAAAGAGTTTTAGCATCTGAAGCAAGTGAAAAAGTTCAAGTTATTCCAGCAAAATATGGTTGGGGAACAGAAAAAATTAAAGTTTCTGATGGAACTCAAAGAGTTGTAACAATTCCTGCTACATACAAAACTGTTTATGAAAGAGTATTATCTAAACCTGCTGCTCAAACATGGAGAACAAGTTTAAATACAAATGCACCTGAAGCATCTAACACATGTGTACAATCAGCAGCAGCAGCTGGTATGAATGTAAGTGGTGCAACACCAGGTACTTGTTTTTATGAACACTACAAACCTGCTAAATACCAAACTACTACAGAAAAAGTATTAGCATCAGAAGCAAGTGAAAAAGTTCAAGCAATTCCTGCTAAATATAGAACAGTAACAAAAAGAATTTTAGTATCTGAAGGTACAGAAAGATTAGTTACATCTCCAGCTCAATATAAAACTGTAAAAGAGAGAATTCAAGTATCTCCTGCAAGAACAGAGTGGAAAAAAACAAAATGTGGTGACAGAGGATGTAATCAATCTGAAGTTGTATGTTTGGTAGAAATTCCAGCTGTATACAAAACAGTAACTAAAAAAGTTGTTGCAAAACCAGCAGCTACAAGAAAAGTTACAACTCCACCACAGTACAAAACTGTAAAAGTTCAAGAGTTAGTACAACCAGCATCTTCAAGAACTATTCCAATTCCAGCAACATATAAAACTGTTACTAGAAAAGCAAAAGTTCAAGATGCAGCATACTCTTGGTCAGATGCAAGTGGTAAAAATGCTAGATCACGTATTACTAAGCAATGTGATAAAATTTGTTTAACAGCTACACCAGCTAAGTACAACAAAGTTTCTAAAAGAGTTGTTGCGACACCTCCTTCAACAAAAACACTTACTACACCTGCAAAGTATACAACTGTTAAAATTAAAAAACTTGTAGCTCCTGCTAGTGAAAGAAGAATTGCTATTCCAGCAACATATAAAACTGTAACTAAGAAACGTATGGTTGCAGATGGTTATGCTAAATGGGTACCAATTGTTTGTAAATCAAACATGACTAGACCAACTATTCAAAGAGTTCAACAAGCACTTAAATCAGCTGGATACTACAATGGTCCAATTGATGGTGTTTGGGGTTCAGCTTCAAAAGCTGGAACAAGAGCATACCAAAAAGCTAAAGGTATACCAGTAGCTGGTTTATCAGTAGCAACTATGGAGTCTTTAGGTCTATATTAATAGATACCTAATTCCTTTCAGAAGAGAGTGCACTCTCTTCTGAAGCAATATTATTTAGCTTTTTTCAACTTCTATTCAACTTCTTTTAAACATCAACTCAATATACTAGCCATGAAAATATCAATATAATTATTGATATCATTTTAATTTATACGATATAACTTTCTATTAAAGTTATACACAAAGGATTTATATGGCTCTTTATGATAGAGATTATAACAATAGTACAATGGATACTAACTATACAACTGTAACAGATAGTGCATCAGTTACTTTTATGAAGCAAACATACCAACTACTTGGAGCGAGTATGATAGCATCTGCACTTGGTGCATATGTTGCAATGCCTTATGTAGAAATTATTTCTAGTTTTAAATGGTTTATTTTTGGATTTGTTATGTTTATGGCATTTTTTGGTTTTTCAATCACTAGAAAAAATCATACATTACACCTTATGGCGTTATTTGTATTTACATTTGCTTTAGGTGTAATGATTGTTCCACTTTTGGCTTTTACTATAGCTAAAGGAAATGGAGCATTTATAGGAAATGCATTTCTAATGACTTCTGTACTTTTTGGTGCATTAAGTCTTTTTGCTATTAACTCTAAAAGTGACTTTTCAAGTTGGGGAAAACCACTGTTTATTACATTTGTAGTAATTTTTATAGCTTCATTGGTAAACTATTTTTTCTTACATAGCCCAATAATGCATATAGTTATTACAGCTGGTATTTTACTGCTGTTTTCATTGTTTACCATCTATGATACACAAAACATAGCTAATGGGGCATATGACACACCAGTAGACGCTGCTGTATCATTGTTCTTAGACTTTTTTAATATGTTTACAGCAATTTTACAACTATTAGGAATAATGGGCGACGACTAACAGTCACCCTTCTATCTTTGGAGTTCTTCTCCAAAGATTTATTTAGCTTCAGCTTTTATAAAAACTACTTCAAACTCTAAATAATCTAGAGGATAATTTTTCATTATACTTTTCATTTCTTTATAACTTAATACTCCTGCCCCACCACTAACACCACTTCTTTTTATATAACGAAACATTTCTAAAACAGAATCAAAACTCAAATGATACTCAACTTCCTCTATACTATCAATCGTATAATTATTTAAAGATTCAATAATATTTCTTTTTGAATATATTGGAGATTGAACATCTGCAATTTTATGTAAGGTGGAAAATGTTTTTGAAGTAAAAAAAGCGAAATAGTGATTGGATGCTAACCGTGATATAGAATTTAATACAGCTGATAAATCTGTACTCCATTGTAAAGCAGAAGCTGAAATAAGAATAGAAAATTCTTTATCTTCATACTCTTCAAAAGTATTGTTATTAAAATCAGAACAAACTGTTTGAATATTATTTGATTTGGGGTGCAGACTTAACATCTCTTTTGAGAAGTCCAAGGCTACAAATTTTTCTATTTTAATATTTCTTTTAATCATCTCTCTATAGACAGCACCTGAACCTGCACCCAAATCTAAAACTGAAGAATAATGATTTTTTTCTAACATAGAAACCAGTTTTTTAGCGACTTTAGATTGTATTATATTATGCGTATTGTATTCATGTGCAAATCGGGAGAACTCTTTTACTATTTTCATTTATCTCAGTTTCAATTAATTTAGGGTATAATCGCCGAAATTATACCCAATTTGAAGTTTATTATACAAAATAACTTCAACATTCAGAGAGGAAAGAATGATTTCAACACTATTAGTTGTTCAAATTGCTTTAACTATCGCTATAGTTATTGCTGTTTTGTTACAAAAAAGTTCAAGTATGGGGCTCGGTGCCTACAGTGGAAGTAACGAATCTATGTTTGGAGCAAAAGGTCCTGCAAGTTTTTTAGCGAAAGCAACATTTACACTAGCACTTCTTTTTATACTCAACACATTGGCTATGGGATATCTATACAATCAAGAAAAATCTCATTCAGTAGCAGATACGATTAATACTTCTACATCTGTACCTACTATTGCAGAAAAAAATGTATCAATAGATGCTCCAGCTCCAGTAGAAAATAACTCTACTAAATAAAACGATTTGAGGCTTTGCCTCTTTCGTCCTTCATCAATTCCCTCCATTTAATTACTTTACATCTTTTCAAGCAAAAAAAGGGTAAAATTTCACTATTAACTCTAAAGCCATTTATAGGCTTTTTTAAGAAGGATATAGAAATGTTAAATGAAATTTATGACCATGCAAAAGAGCAAATGGAAAAAAGTATAGATGCTCTAAAAAGAGACTTTTCTACACTAAGAACAGGTAAGGTTACAACAAACATTGTTGACCATATCAAGGTAGACTATTATGGAACACCTACGGCACTTAACCAAGTAGGAAATGTGATTGTATCTGATGCAACTACTATCTCTATTACACCTTGGGAGAAAAACCTTTTAGCTGATATTGAAAAAGCTATTCAAAAAGCTGATATTGGAGTAAATCCAAATAATGATGGTGATTTTATTAAACTTTTCTTTCCAGCAATGACTTCTGAACAAAGACAAGAGATTGTAAAACAAGCCAAAGGTATGTCTGAAAAAGCTAAAATTGCTATTAGAAACATTCGTAAAGATGCTAACGATAAAGTTAAAAAGCTTGAAAAAGATAAAGATATTTCTGAAGATGATTCAAAAAAAGGACAAGCAGAAATTCAAAAGATTACTGATGCTGCTGTAACTCAAATAGAATCTACATTGGCTACCAAAGAAGCCGATATTTTAAAGGTATAACTTTATGAATGTAGAAGAGATATACAAAGATGCAGAAGCACTACTAGAAGGTCACTTTATTTTATCTAGTGGAAACCACTCTAATCGTTATCTTCAAAGTGCAAAAGTACTTGAAGACCCAAAACGAGCTGCACTTTTAGCAGATGCCTTAGCTCAAATGATTCAAGAGAGTGGCATAGAAGTTGATACTGTATGTGCTCCAGCACTTGGTGGAATTTTAGCAGGATATGAACTGGCTCGTTCTTTAAATGTTCGTTCTATCTTTGTTGAACGAAAAGAAGGTGGTATGGAGCTACGTCGTGGATTTGAAGTAAAAAAAGGTGAAAAAATAATCATCTGTGAAGACATCATCACCACCGGTGGTTCAGCCATGGAAGCAGCAGCTATTATTGAAGAATTAGGTGCAAAAGTTGTTGCTTTTGCGTCTCTTGCAAATAGAGGTTTTTGTAAAAGAGAAGGAACAAATATTGCACCTAAAAGTGAATGTAAACTACCTACAGACACTCCTCTTTTTGCACTGGATGACTTTACATTTGAAATGTATACTCCAGAAGAGTGCCCTTTATGTAAAGAAGGAAGTATCGCTATTAAACCAGGTAGTAGAAACAGTTAATACCCTTCTATAAAAATCATGTAGAACATCACTTTTGCTGTTCTACACTTCGCTTACTATCCACATTTACTTTACAAAATTATGCTATACTCTTATCATTAAACACACGTAAAGGAATTCACAATGAATAAAAAAATCTTAAAACCTATAATAGCATCATCTCTTGCTGCTCTGCTCTTTGTAGGTTGTACTGCTGGACCAAATGGAGGTATGACCATGCCAACCATTAAAAATGCTGATGGTACATCAAATAGAGCACAAACAGGTGCTCTTCTTGGTGGATTACTTGGTGCCGTTGTTGGTGGTAGTACAGCAAATCATTCAGGAAAAAGAGTTGCTATTGGTGGTGCTGCTGGTGCTGCTATTGGTGCTGCTATTGGTTATAGTTTAGATCAACAAGCACAAGAAGTTGCACAAACACTTAATACAAATGTTAATAATAACCCTGCAGCAGAACAAGACTCAAACAATCAATTGATTGTATCAAATACTGATAAATTTGTAAAAATTATGTTCCGTGATCCAATGATGTTTAGAACAGATTCATCTGAACCTACACCATCAGCAGCAGCAGAGATAAGACAAATGATTCCTGCACTAAAAAAACCAGCTTATGCAAATATGATTATTCAAACTGTTGGACATACAGATAGCAGAGGAAGTTTTCAACATAACCAAGCACTTTCAGAAGCTAGAGCAGCATCTGTAGGAAGAACGATTAGCAATGCAGGAGTAACAAATCCTATGTATTCTAAAGGTTGTTCATTCTCTAAACCTATTGTACCAAATACATCTGATGCAAATATGGCACTAAATAGAAGAGTAGAAATTTACTTATACCCTAATCAAGCAGCCGTTATTGATCCATGTAAGCAATAATACGTGCTAATATGAAGACAGAGTAGCTTTGGCTCTCTGTCCTGTGAGAATCCCACCTATATACTTTTCTTCGGTACTGTCTATTTTATCCAATAATTTTTTCTTAAAATCACTATCATCTATCATACGATCTTCAACAAACTCATGCATTAAAGAAAAATCTGGAAAAAAATTCATCATCTCAATTTTTAAAGTTGAGCTATTCCAAAGCTCTCTTTTTTTGGATTCAGATAATCCATTTAATATTATGGTCTGTTCTCCAACCACATTTGTATTATAATAATCTTCATTTTTTAATTGTGTAGATTTATCATAACTTTTAGGGTAGTCAACTTCATCTTGTAAATCATTAATAAAATTTACTAGACCAGAAAGAATAAAAAAAAGTGCAATGGTTCCGAAGATAGCTGTTCCATTCATGATAAACCTTAAAGAAATATATTATATAAAATTAATTTATAATTACAAATTATATATAAATAAAGATAACAATGGAATGAATTTTAAGATTTTTATAAGAAAAGAGTGTAATATATAATGGTGCGGATGAGAGGACTCGAACCTCCACGCCGTGAAGCACCAGATCCTAAGTCTGGCGTGTATACCAATTTCACCACATCCGCACAATACTTGTCTTGGAAACAAGTGGTACACCCGTCAGGATTCGAACCTGAGACCCTCGCCTTAGAAGGGCGATGCTCTATCCAGCTGAGCTACGAGTGCACATAAATATAATAATAAAATCAAATGGTACGCCAGAGAGGACTCGAACCCCTAACCCTCAGATCCGAAGTCTGATGCTCTATCCAATTGAGCCACTAGCGCTTCTTCATTTTGGGTATTACCCTAATCAATTACCAATGGGGTAGGCGACGGGGCTCGAACCCGCGACAACCTGTGCCACAAACAGGTGCTCTACCAACTGAACTACGCCTACCATAAATCGTTTTGATTTAACTATTATATTGAAATTTTAAATATCTAAATGGTCGGAGTGAAAGGACTCGAACCTTCGACCCCCTGGTCCCAAACCAGGTGCGCTACCAGACTGCGCTACACTCCGAAATTTCCGTTTTTCAAACAAGTCTGTCTGAAAATGGAGTGCAATTATAGGGAAAAAGTTATTCTTTGTCAAGGGTTTTTTAACTTTTTTATATTTTATTTTTTTTACTACGTTTTTTCACTATTTAATTTATTGATTTAAATAGCTGTTTCACTAACTTTTATCCACTCTAATTCATCTATGCCATCATTTTTATACATGGCAACAAGTCCTTCATTATAAGCATAATAATACTCCTCTTTAACTCCACTCATACTTGTACAACTCACCATTAAGACATTATAAAAAATGCTACCCTTAATCTCATAATTTCTAGAATAGTTCTCAAGTGTACATGACTGTATAAAGTCTCCTCTAAAAATATCTCTATCTTTTAAATGTACATAACGGTCTATAGTTACATCTTGCAACGGTTCTCGCATAAGAATAGTAGCACTATTTAAAAACAATGTTGTTATCCCATCTGCACTGTCTCGTTCAAATTTATCACCATACATTCTATTGTACTCTATGTAGCTCCCATCAACAGACCCATTTCGATATACCCGATATTGTACCTTATAGTCAGTAGATGAAGTCATATATTCCCACATATCAAATCGTGTTGGATTATTAAGGCTTGTATTTGTCCCACATGCTGTAAGTAAAAATAGTCCAGCTGATAAAAGAAGTAGTTTTAATTTTTTCATAATTTTATCCTTTATTACGTATATCATATAAAACTACTGTGTTAAAGTTGTGAACTACTTACTACCTACGTCTATAGGATAATGCTTCGAGAAGATGTTTCTTCCCAATTTGTTCAGAACAGTCCAAGTCAGCAACAGTTCTAGCCACTTTTTTAATACTCCCTATACTCCTATGTGACAAAGCAAAACGTTCTATCGCTGAAAAGAGAATCTTCTCTGCTTCTTGAGACAATAGGCAATACTTCTCAACCTCATCTTCACGTAACTTACCATTTAAATGAACCTGCCCTCTTTTTTTCTGTGCTATAAATGCTCTGTTAACTTGCTCTTTCATCTCTTTTGAAGAGATATCTACCTTATCTGTAGCACTAACCTCTTGCATTACTACAAAAAGGTCTATACGGTCAAGGAAAGGGTCAGAGAGTCTATTTTTATACCGTTTAACTTCTTGCTCTGAACATCTACATGCTCTCTTCTTTGAAAGAGCATTACCACAAGGACAAGGGTTCATGGCTCCTACAAACATAATATCAGCATCATACTCTACTTTTGAATTCACACGGGATATATTTACCCTTCTATCTTGCAACGGTTCTCTTAGTGCCTCCAAAATATTTTTACTAAAGTGAGGAAGCTCATCAAAAAACAACATCCCTTTATGTGCCAAAGCCACTTCACCTATACGTGCCTTATGTGAACCTCCACCAAAAATAGAAGCACTGGTAGCTGTATGGTGAGGTGACCTCATGGGACGTTTGGCTTTAAAGTCGGGTATGGTTCCATCTAAGAACTGATGCTTAGCTATGGAGAGCATCTCCTCTTCAAGTAATGGTGGTAAGATATCTTTTAAACGTTTGGCTATCATACTCTTTCCACAACCAGGGTTCCCCTCCATCATATAGTTGTGCATACCAGCTGCTGCAATAAGTGCTGCTTTCTTTGCCACACCCTGCCCTTTCACATCTAAAAAGTCTGACTCTATCTCAACCGTATCATAATAGACCTCTTCGCCTACCACTACTTGTTCTGCATCATAAGTAAACTCTCTACTTGAGGCTTTAAAGTTTTTACTCTTTAACAGCCCTATTGCCTCACTCAAGGTCTCAACGGCTATAAACTCAACCCCTGCTATATGACTGAGATGTTTCATCGCCTCTTTGGGGACTATGGCTCGTTTTAAAAATCCTTGCTCTTTCAAGGACAAGATAATAGGAAAAAGTGTAGAGCTGGACTTCACCCGTCCATCAAGACCCAGTTCTCCAAAAACAAAGAGTCCCTCCTCTTCTATGGACTCTTTTTGTATGGCTATCAATAGAGCAATAGAGAGGTCAAAATGCGTTCCACTTTTTTTTAAATCACTTGGACTTAGATTAACTGTAATTTTTAGTGGAGGGAAAATAAAGTCATTGGTTAATAGTGCAGACTTTACCCTCTCTTTTGCCTCTTGTATGTCTGAACTTGCCAAACCCACTACAGCAAACCCTGGTAGCCCTTTTGTAAACGTTGCCTCTACTTCAATAATTTTTGCAGAGAGTCCATCGAGTGTTGCACAAGTTAGATGATTGACAATGGCTTTTTTCTTAGTGCTTCTATTTTTACTTGGTGGAAGATTACCACTATGATTATTTTGGCTCATGGGTTATTATCACATAAAATAATAAAAAACATTAGAAATATGTCAAATTGTAATACTTTTTAATTATTAGTGGTAGAAAGCTAGAATAATTCTATTTTAATAGTAAAACTTAAAAAAAATTTAATAGCTATTCTCATAATAAATGATATAATCATAATACTAGAAAATAAGGTTTTTATTAATATGCTATACAAATATAAAGGTATCACAAAACAGGGTAAAAATGCAAAAGGGAGCATCGAAGCTTCTACTATCGACGAGGCAAAACAGAAGCTTAAAATGCAAGGTATTTTCTACCAAAGCATCAATGAGACTTCTCAAATAAATGTAAAAAATTTCTCTAAAAGAGAAATGCCCGGTCCACTGCTTAGTTCATTTGCTAAAGAGTTGTCATCTTACCTCAACTCGGGTATGGCTGTACTAACAGCCATTAAGCTTATAGAGGGTCAACATAAAAAAGAAAAAAAGTATGCTTCATTTTTAGCCTCTCTACGAACCATGATTGAAGAGGGTAAGTCACTTTACCACGCTTTAGGGTCACAGTCGGTCTATGGACTACCTGACTTCTTTTTACAAAGTATCAATGTTGCAGGACAGAGTGGTAAAATGGTCTCTGTACTTATTAATATGGGTTCGTTTTTCTCAAGTCAAGCAAAAGTTAAAAAGCAAGTAGGTAATGCCATGGCATACCCTCTCTTTATTTTTCTTGTTGCTATTGGTATGACAGGATTCCTTATTGCTTTTGTTGTTCCTAAAATCACAGGTATTTTTAAAGACACAGGGCAAGAGCTACCAGAGATTACACAGTTTGTTTTAGCTGTTTCTGACTTTTTATCTGCCAACTATATTGTTCTTATTTTAGGATTTGTAGCCATTATTGTTGGATTTAAATCAGCCTATAAATACAGCTTTGCTTTCAAAAAAGCCTATGATGGCTTTGTACTAAAACTTCCTGTTATCGGTGAACTTATACAGAACCATGAGTTGGGTCGTTTTTCATATATTTTGGGTCTTATGCTTGACTCTGGTGTTTCATACGCACATGCTGTTAAACTGGCAACCACCACCTTTAGTAATGCTGCCTTTAGAGAGAGTTTTGAGATAGCTTCTGAACGTGTGATAGAGGGTAATAAACTTTCACACTCACTACAAAGAGGAAAAGGTGTCCTTCCAAAAAGAAACTTTATGCAAGCGTTAGCTTTGGGAGAAGAGTCGAGTGAGGTTGCCAGTATTTTAAGTAATATTGCAGAGTTGTATCAAGAAGAAAACGACGATAAACTCAAACTTTTACTTAGTCTTCTTGAGCCATTTATGATGCTCTTTATTGGTTTGGTTGTTGGGGTTATTGTTGCAGCAATGTTGCTACCTATCTTTTCTATGAACTTAGGAGCAACATAATAGGTCAGAAAACTCTGACCTTCTAAGAATATTTATCTTAAAGCTTCTAGCTTAGCAATTCTTTGTTCTGTACTTGGATGAGTACTAAAGAGTTGCTTCATAGAAAAATCTCTACCCGTAAAAGGGTTTATAATAAACATATGTGCCGTTTGAGGGTCAGCTTCAGGCATAACCATTCCTCTGGCATAATTGTCGAGTTTCATCAAGGCACTCTGTAGCCACTCAGGGTGACCTGTTATTCTTGCAGCACCTTCATCTGCCATAAATTCTCTGTTTCTACTTACTGTCATCTGAATAATGGTCGCTGCCATTGGCATGATAAACATCAATGCAATCATCACAATTGGGTTGGGTCTATCTTCATTGTTCCCACCAAAGAACATTCCAAAGTTTGCCAACATAGCAATGGCACCTGCAATAGAAGCCGTAATGGTTCCGATAAGCATGTCATAGTGTTTAATGTGACTCAACTCATGGGCAATAACAGCTTCTACTTCCTCTTCACTTAAAAGTTCAAGTAAGCCTTCTGTTACAGCGACAACTGCATGTTCATAGTCTCTTCCTGTTGCAAAAGCATTGGGCTGTTGCTCAGGTATAATATAGAGCTGAGGCATAGGTAGGTTTGCTTTGGCAACCAATCTATCCATAATCGCGTATAACCCTGCAGCTGAGTGTCGGTCTACAGGTATGGCATGATAATGTTTAAGTACTTGTTCATGGCTGTAAAAATAGGCATAAAAGTTCATACCCATCGCAGCAAGAAATGCAATAATCATACCCATTTGACCAGCTATAAGCCCACCAAACCAAATAAAAAGGAGGGTCAGTCCTGTCATTAGGGCATAGGTTTTAAATTGTTCCATTGTTTCTCCTTCTTAATGGTTGTTGTAGGTATCTTACTTTGTTTTTGGTATGGTAATCGTTAAAACACCGTTTTTATAATCACTTTTATACTTTTGTGCATCAGCATCTTTTGGTAGGGTCATACCTCTTTGTATAACACCCACATGACGCTCTTGGTGAATTATCTTACCATCTTCTTTTTGTTCTTTACTCTCTTCATTTTTAGCTGTAACACTCAAATAGTTGTCTTGAACTTCTATTTTAATGCTCTTATCATCCATGCCCGGTAAATCCATTTTTAGTTCATAGGCATCACCTTTATCTTTAAGGTCTGTATCTGGTGAAAATGAGAAACCTTTTTCAAAATTTGGGTCAACCTTTATACCTGATAATGCATTATGATTAAACTCTTCAAAAACTTTATTCATATCTTCTTGTAACTTTTGAAAATGTTTAAACATTGGGTCATTTTCAAAAGGATTAGCAGATAAGTTATTATCTGCTTGAATAGCTACCATAGGTAAGGTAGCTAAAAGTAAGGTTTTCAATAATTGTTTTTTCATTTTTAAACTCCTTCTTTTTATTTTACTTAATAGAGATGCTACGTGCCTTTCTTGCCTCTTCTTTTTCTAAAGAGATATAAAGACGTCCATCTTCATAGTGTGCAGAGATTTTTTCTCTGTCTACATCTTTTGGTAAGACAAAACTTCTTGAGATGAGACCATAACTACTTTCACAAAGGTAATAATCATCTTCTTTTACTTCATCTTTTGTTCTTCTGATTGCATTGACTGTTAAGTAGTCATCTTCTATTTTAAGTTCAATCTCATCTTTGTTTACACCGGGTAAATCTATCTCGATATCATAGGTATCTGGTGAATGTTTTGCAAAGTTAGCCAATGGTAAATGTCTCGCAACATTTCCTAGTGCCTCTTTTGCAATCTCTACACCTTTTTCTACTTTCTCTTCGACAGCATTTACCAACTCTTTTCCATTTTCAATAATTTTTTCTTTTGTTTTACTCATCCTATGCTCCTTATTTAATCTCAATTTTTTTACTTGAAGTGTCTACTTTTAGTTTTGGAATAGCAACTTCTAAAATTCCATTTTCAAAATGTGCTTCAATATTTGAAACATCTACTTTTTCAGGAAGTGTAAACGATCTAGAGAAAAGACCATAACGACTCTCTACTTTATGATAATCTTCATCTTTTACTTCATCACGTACATTTCTCTCACCTGAAATGGTTAAAACATTTCCATCGACCTGAATGTCAACATTTTCCTTTTTTACACCTGGAAGCTCAACTTCAATATGGTAGTTGTCTTCAGTCTCACGGGTATTTACTTTTGGACGAAAATCTACAACATCTTGTTCTGTTGACTGCTCTCCAATAGTATTCATAATGGCATTCACAAGGTCAAAACTCTTTCTAATGTCGTTAAATGGTTCGTGTCTTTTTACTAACATGTTTTATCCTTAAATCTTTTCTTTTAATTTTAATGGGTTCAAACCTATTGGCTTAAACATGAGCGTATTATAAAACAAGAGAGTAGAGAAAGTATGCCACTTTAGTTGCATTATAAAAAACTTTAATTTCTTTTTTATCTACTTACTATTTAATGTTTTATATTCTCTAAACCCTTCCAATATAATGCTTTAAAAAATAATAAATGCAACTTTTGTAGCATTTATTTTATTTTTGACTATGCTATGATTCCACCAAGCTTAGTCAATTAGACTAAACTATACTAACTAAAATCACA
>Ga0256828_1001760_pt1 | contig 13339 bp, 11 predicted proteins | sample CV88metaG_FD_185993 | JGI IMG/M metagenome (GOLD analysis project Ga0256828, IMG submission 185993) | Hydrothermal vent microbial communities from East Pacific Rise, Pacific Ocean - CV88 | ecosystem: Environmental > Aquatic > Marine > Hydrothermal vents | place: Pacific Ocean: East Pacific Rise... | reverse complement strand
TACTGACAAATCCACTGACATTTAGTTTTTAAAGTTTGGAGAGTTCCTATTTTAGGGGGTTTGTGTGGTGGGTCCTCGGGGACTCGAACCCCGGACCACTCGGTTATGAGCCGAGTGCTCTAACCAGCTGAGCTAAAGACCCAATTTGTGGTTAATCGAAAGCTTTGTTTTGCATTGTTACTTTCGAGATGGGATTATAGCTAGTGTAACCTTTAAAAATTATTAAATTTTCTAAAATTCCGAAAATTATTGCGAAAATTATAAAAGAAGTCCCTCCGTGACTAAACATTGGAAGGGGAAGTCCTACCACAGGAGCCATTCCGATAATCATATAGATATTGACTCCCATATATACAAAAAATAGAAATGCCAATCCTGAGGCAAATGTTTTAATCATATAATCATCTCTATGTCGATAGGATATAAATAGTAGATTAAAGATAAGTAGTATATATAAACCTATAACTGTAACCATACCTTTAAATCCGTGTCTTTCACCTAGATAGGCAAATATAAAGTCGGTAGATGATACTGGTAAAAATTTGAGTTGTGTTTGGGTAGAGTCCTCTTTACTTTTCCCCTCCATTCCACCTGAGCCTATGGCTATAAGAGCTTGTCTTACTTGATAGCTAGGGTTATTTAGTGCGTCGTGTATTCTCTTTTTTTGGTAATCTTTGAGTCCATACTCGTATATAATAGGTGCTGATGTTCCAAGCAGTACAAATATCACTGTCCAGATTTTCCAATTTACCCCTATGAGAAAAAGTATCCCATATCCTGTGATAAGTAGAACTAAAGCTGTACCCAAATCAGGCTCTTTCGCGATGATTACAAATGGTATGATGATTACGATAGAGAGTTTTATGAAGCTTATTAGGTTATATCCTTTTGGTGGTGGTGGGGATTTGTGTATAAGATATGCCAACATCATAATTACATTTACTTTTATAAACTCCGATGGCTGTATTGTGATATGAACACCTGGTAACTCTATCCATCTTTTAGCGCCCAATATAGTTTTTCCAACAAATCCAACGGCTATGAGTAGAGCTAAGTTGATAGCATAAAAGATAGGGGAGAACCACCACATAATACGACGCCAAGGGATAAAAATGGTAAACATAAAAGCTACAAAAGCTATACTATAATATAACATCTGTTTTTGAAAAAGATGATGATTTATCTCATTTACTAAATTTGATGATATATATAGTATTGGAATAAGTTGTAAAAATAGTATATAAGAGAAATTTTTAAAAAATTGCTTACCCATGCTTGGTTGTTTATCCATACACAAAATCCTGATTTTTTGCTATTATAACAAAAACAAAGGAAAAGAGTGATTGATTTTTTAAAATATGATATGTTAGATAGAGATGAAGATATAGTAGCAGTTACTACAATAAAGAGTTTAGAGTATGAGTATCTATTCTCTTTGGCTCTTCATACTAAAGAGGATAGTAACAAAATAGTTCACAATAGGAAAACTCTTTTATCAAGACTTGATTTGGAAGATTATAGTGTGGTTTTGGCAAATCAGACACATAGTTGTAATATTGCTGTGATAAATAGTGATAAATCTAGAGGTTGGTTTGAGATAGATAGTGCTATAAAAGATAGTGACGCATTGATAAGTGATAGAAAAGGTGTTCTTTTAGGGGTTCTTACTGCTGATTGTGTGCCTATATTACTTTTTGATGAGAAAAAATCTGTTATTGGTGCTGTTCATGCTGGTTGGCGTGGAAGTGGTTGTGAGATAGTTAAAAAGAGTGTAGAGAAGATGATGGAGTGTTACGGTTCAAACCCATCAGATATCAAAGCGATTATAGCACCATCTATCGGTAGTTGTTGTTATGAGGTTGATTGGAATGTGGCACAACACTTCTCATCTATTGATGGGGCTTATGTAAAAAAGGGTGATAAGTATATGTTGGATTTAGTATATATCAATAAACATTCACTTTTGAGTATAGGTGTAAAAGATGATAATATATATCTAAGTGGTATATGTACTTCATGTAGTAGTGACAAGTTTTTCTCATACCGTAAAGAGCAGGGGTGTAGTGGTAGATTTTTGACTCTTATTGGTATGAAAAAGTGATATGTTAAAATTTCAATATACTCAATGATAGAGAGACTTTCCACCCTTGAAAGTCTCTGTTGCTTATAGTGCCTTGTAGATTTGCTCTTAAATCTACATCTTTAAAGGCGTTATCAAAGATAGTTATCATTGGTCCAATCTTCCAGTGTATAGATGTTCCTACTGTTAAAGCTTCATCAAAATCAACTACATCACTTAAATCACTATCTACAAATGTAGCAGATGTAAAAAACTCTAACCATATAGGTAAATCGAGTACTCTTGCTACTTCTTGTGTATGAAATCTAGCATTTAAGTCAAGATTGAATCCATCAATATTCTCTATATCGTGGTCAAACTCCATATCTATATAGTGTAGAGTAGCATCAAAGTGTGTATCATATCCATTGATATTTGGGTGATATACCACAGCACTAAATATATCATAGATTTGAGAGTTACTTTTTGTATCAAATAGTTGGGCTACTCTTTTATCATAATCTGAGTCAGAAAGTGGTATTTCTGGATTGAAGTTACCATCATCACTCTCCATCCACATAGCAGAAGCACCAACAACAAATGATGTATCTTTATATGGATTGAAGTTACAACCAGCACCTATCTTCAGATAGGTTGAGTCAAACTCTATATCATCTAAACTACCATTTCTGTTGAGATTAGTATTATCTTGTGTTATTTTACTAAATCCAAAACCACCTTGAATATATGGTCTATAATAATCACCTTTTTGCCCAAAAAAATAGCTACCGACAAAGTTAGCATTTGAGAGTTTAGTTCTACTATTGTCTATTTTATCAAATTTGTACCAACCTGATTGTAGTGTTAGGTTGTTTGATGTAAAGAGTGATTTAGAGATGAGTGATTGATATAACTCATCTGCTTGAGTCGCATTTAATATGGTACTACTTAGTAGTAGAGATAGCATATAGTATATATTTTTCATCTATATTAATCCTTTTTTAGCCTATGAGTTTGCTACACAAATCAAATCTATTGTGAGTCATAAGATGTACTTTACCATGAATTTTCATCATATCATCAAATATCTGTTTAGATATAGCAAAACCAACCTCTTGCTCTTTGCTATCACCGTCCATTACTGCTAAGTTCATCTCATCTATTATATCTTTTGGTACATGAATACCAGGGACTTTATCATCTATAAAGTTTGCTGTTTTAGCTCGTACTATTGGAAATTGTCCAATGACAAGCTGAGCCTCTTTGGCTGTATCACGGATACTTAAGCTTTTTGCCTCTTCAAAAATCTCCAATAGCTCTAAAGCATTCTCTTTATCATAGACAGGTTGAGTTATGATAGCTCTAGCACCGTAGTTTAACTTTTTTACCATTCTTTTTTGAAGTTGTCTCATATCTTTGGCATAAGAGTTACTTACGGCAAATGGATAGATAGGTTTTGGTTTTGGAGATAGTGCTTTATTTGAGTAATCAACACCATTGTTGAGATGGTAAATGATACTCAAAAGCAGAGTAGAGTCTCTCTCCAATACACCCTTTACCTCTGGTTGGTCTGATAGTTTAGCAGGGTCACCAGTAAGAGCCAATATACATCTAAGGTCAAAATCATTTGCTCCAAGTAGGGTAGATTGAAGTGATAGTTTGTTTCTATCTCTCATACTCATAGTAGCAATAACAGGTTTTCCAAACGCCTCTTGTATCTTTATAGCACTCAATACACCACTCATTTTTAGCTTTGCTAGAGGGTTGTCTGTACAGGTAAATCCTGATATCTTTTTATCTAATCCAACAGCTTTTATATCATCTATAATATGTGATATAGAAGCACCATGAGGAGGATTTACCTCGACAGTTATAAATTTCTTTGTATCATTACACAAAAAATCACAAAACTTTTCAAACATATTTAATCTCTTTATTGTAGTTTAATTAGGTATAATTCTACCAAAATTTAACATAGAGGTATCTATCAATGGCAAAATTAGCAGTATTTGATTTCGATTCTACACTTATGGACGGTGAAACTATCGACTTTTTGGCAAAACCTTTAGGCCTAGAGGAGCAGGTTGAAGCTATCACAAATAGAGCAATGAATGGTGAGTTGGACTTTTTTAAATCACTTGTAGCTAGAGTAGCACTGCTTGAGGGGTTATCTAAGAGTAAAGTTGATGAGATTTGTTCATCTTTGCCTATGATGAGTGGAGCAAAAGAGGTTGTAGCTGGACTTAAGAGTAGAGGATATAGAGTTGTATGTTTCTCAGGTGGATTTAGAAATGCTACACAACCAGCTTGTGACAAACTTGGAATTGATGCTGATTTTGCCAACTTTTTACATGATGAAGATGGTGTGCTTACAGGGCGTGTAGGTGGAGAGATGATGTATAGTGATGCTAAAGGTGATATGATACAAAGAGTCCAGAAACTTTTAGGAGTATCACAAGAGGACACAGTAGTAGTTGGTGATGGGGCAAATGATTTGAGTATGTTTAAGTATGCCTCCACAAAGATAGCTTTTTGTGCCAAAGATGTATTAAAAGAGGCATCAACTCACACTATCGATAAGAAGGACTTAAGAGAAGTTCTTGATATTGTAGATAGTTTGTAGGCTTTTGTTGTGGATATTTTACAAGCGATTATCATAGGTATCATAGAGGGCTTTACGGAGTTTTTGCCTATCTCATCAACAGGACATATGATAGTAGCATCTGATTTTATGAGATTGGCTCAAAGTGATGTCAATAAGGCTTATGAGGTTATCATACAGTTTTCTGCTATACTTGCTGTGATGTTGGTTTATCGACAAAAGATAACATTTAAAAAGATTGATTTGTGGTTGAAACTGCTAGTAGCATTCCTACCATTGGCTATCGTTGGGTTTATCTTTAAAGATTATATTAAAGAGCTATTTTCTATACAAGTAGTTGCTACTATGTTCATCATTGGTGGTGTTGTTTTTTTAGTAGTAGAGTACTTTTACAAAGAAGATAACTCCTCTATCAAAAGTGTAGAAGATGTTACCTATAAAGAGTCTTTAATTATCGGATTTAGCCAACTATTCTCTCTTATACCTGGTACAAGTAGAGCAGGTTCTACTATCATTGGTGGACTTTTGTGTGGCTTAGATAGAAAAACTTCAGCAGAGTTTTCATTTCTATTGGCAATCCCTGTTATGGGGGCAGTTAGTGGTTATGATTTGCTTAAACACTATCACGAGTTTGCTGGTATAGACTATGTGCCTTTTATTGTAGGGTTTGTGGTTTCATTTATCGTAGCTTATATCACTATCAAACTATTTTTAGCATTCTTATCAAAATTTACTTTTGTACCATTTGGTATATATCGTATATTGTTTGGTGTAGTGCTTTTGAGTTTATAGAGTCTCTTAAGAGAGGCTCTGTTAAGTTCAAAAAGAGAGCTTATTTAATTAGAAGGAAAATGATGAAATTTAGTGATTTTAATTTTCATAAAGAGTTGGCAAAGGGTGTAAAAATAGCAGGTTTTAAAGAGCCTAGTCCCATTCAAAAGATGGCTATCCCTTTGATAGAAGAGGGTAAAGATATGGTAGCACAAGCACATACTGGTACAGGAAAAACAGCAGCTTTTGGACTACCTATGCTAGATAAGATTGCCAAAGGTGAAGTTCAAAGAGCTTTAGTAATCACTCCAACTAGAGAGTTGGCAACACAAGTTAGTGATGAGCTGTACCATCTTGGTAGATTTGCTGGTATTAGAACATTGACTGTTTATGGTGGTGTTGGTTATGGTAGGCAGATAGCACTTATCCATAAAGGAGTACAAGTTGTTGTAGCAACCCCTGGAAGATTGAAAGATTTATATAAAAAAGGGAAAATTGATGGATTTAATCCTGAGATAGTAGTTCTTGATGAAGCTGATGAGATGCTTGATATGGGATTTTTAGATGAGATAAAAGAGATTTTTGAATATATTCCTCAAAATAGACAAACACTGCTATTTTCAGCTACTATGCCAGAGCCTATCAAAGAGTTGGCTAAAGAGATACTTTATGAACCAGAGTATATATCTGTTATAGGTGATGATGAGACTACAAATAATGATATAGAGCAGTACTACTATGTTATAAATGAAAATCAAAGAGATGAAGCGATAGTAAAACTATTGGAGACAGAAGAGATAGATAAAGCTATCATATTTTGTCGTATGAAAAGAGAGGTAGATAGACTTGTTGAACATCTTCAAGCTATGGGGTTTGGTGTTGCTGGATTACATGGTGATTTGGAACAGATGGATAGAGATAGTATCATCAAAGCATATAGAAGGTCTCAAGTTAAGATTATGGTAGCTACTGATGTCGCAGCTCGTGGGCTTGATGTAAAAAATGTTACGCATGTATTTAACTACCATATCCCGTTTGACCCACAGAGTTATGTTCATCGTATAGGTAGAACAGGAAGAGCAGGTAAAAGTGGTAAGGCTATAACTTTAGTAAGCACTCAAGAGTTTAGAGAGTTAAGCCGTATCAAAAAAGAGGTTGGGGCTGATATGGAGTTGGCAACAATCAGTGGTGGTAGCGAGATAGAAGATTGTGATGTTGATTATCTTAAAGATGTTATTGAAAATATCCAAATAGATGATAGAGCCAAAGATATTTTTGATAGATTGGGTATGTTGGATACTAAAGAGTTATCTCTTAGGTTTATATCATTGATGTTAGATTTAGAATCTGAGAATATAGGTTCTAATATAGGATTTGATAAGAGTCGTGTAGATGAGATGATGAAAGCTTATGAAATAGAACAAAAAGCTACAAAAAGCACAAATCGAAGAAAAAAACGCAGATAATTAAGTTTTTTTAACAAATAACAAGCAAAACTATTTTAAAATTTAGTAACTTTAAAAAAGGTGTCCAAGATTATGGAAATACATATAGTTGGCGAAAGTATAAAATTTATGATTTTAGGAATGTTGATAGTCTTCACATTCCTATATGTACTTGTTGAGGTGATGAAGCTCCAAGCAAAATTAATCAATAAGTACTTCTCTCAAGAAAAGAAACCACAAGATACTAAATCTACTACAAACAGTACCGACGATGATGAAGAGGCTAGAAGAGTGGCTGCTATCATTGCTGCTGTTAGTGAGTTTAGAAAAAATCAATCATAACTATAAGGTACAAAAATGGCAAAAAAGTATATAGATGTAATGGATACGACATTTAGAGATGGATTTCAATCTGTCTTTGGTGGTCGTGTTTTAGTAGATGACTATCTACCAGCAGTTGAAGCTGCTAAGAGTGCTGGGATTACTCATTTTGAATTTGCTGGTGGGGCAAATTTTCAAACAAGTTTTTACTATCTTCAGGAGAATGCGTTTGATACTATGAGTAAATTTAGAGAGGTTGTAGGGCAAAGTGCCAATCTACAAGCAGTTTCTCGTGGTGTCAATACTTTGGCATTTGAACCAAACAGTAAAGAGTTTATTGAGCTTTTTGCTAAACTTTTCAAAAAACACGGAACTTCAACTGTGAGAAATTTTGATGCTCTAAATGATATCAATAACTTAGCATATCCAGCACAGATGATAAAAAAATATGGTATGGAGCATGAGATAACTATCACTATGATGGACGCTCCAGCTGGTTGTAAAGAGGCTCATGGAGTTATGTTTTATGAGAACAAAATCCGTGAGATACTAGATGCTGGTATAGAGTTTGATAGTGTATGTTTCAAAGACTCAACAGGTACATCAAATCCAAGTAAAGTGTATCAAACTATCTCAATGGCAAGAAAACTTTTAGGTGATAGTGTTCATCTAAGATTTCATACTCACGAGACAGCAGGTGTAGCAGTAGCATCATATATCGCAGCACTAGAGGCTGGAGCAAATGGTATAGATTTGGCAGTTTCACCAGTAAGTGGTGGTACATCTCAGCCAGATATTCTTACAATGCTTCACGCTATAAAAGGGACTGATTATAACTTGAGTGATTTGAAATTTGACAAGGTTCTTAAGTATCAATCTGTTTTAAAAGAGTGTTTAGATGAGTATAGAATACCACTAGAGTCTATCCAAGTATCTCCACTTATCAACCTATCTCCAATGCCAGGAAGTGCTTTGGTTATCAATACTGAGATGATGAAAGAAGAGGGCAATTACGATAAGTTTGATAAAGTAGCTGCTGAGATGAAAAATGTAGTTAGTAAAGGTGGATTTGCTACTTCAGCTACACCAGTTAGTCAAATATATTGGCAACAGGCATACAGCAATGTAATGTTTGGTGAGTGGGAGAAGATAACACCAAGTTATGGTAAGCTTGTGTTGGGGTATTATGGTAAGACTCCTGTTTCGGCTGATGTTGAGATAGTAAAACTAGCTTCAAAAGAGTTGGATTTAGAACCTACAACAAAGAGTGCTATCGAATTGGCATCACAAGATGAAGAGAAGTCTATATCTTTCTGGAGAGAAAAGCTAGAGAGTGAAGGGCTAGATAGTAGTGATGAAAATATATTTATCGCAGGTATCTGTGAACATGGTAAAGGTATAGAGTTCTTAAAAGGTAACAGCCCGTTAAAGGTAAGAAAAGGCAAAAATAATTGTAGTGGAGAAGGTAATATGGCAGGAAATTATACAGTAGTAGTAGATGGTAAGACATATAGTGTTCAAGTAGCAGAGGGTAGTGGAGATATTCAGATAGTAGCACCAGTTGCTCAAGATACTACATCTCAACCAATAGCGACACCACAACCACAAGCAACAGCATCAAAACCAGCAGGTGGAAAAGGTAGTATAGAGATACACTCTCAAACACCAGGTAATGTATGGAAAATACTTAAAAAAGCAGGTGATAGTGTAGCTGAGGGTGAAGTTATTATGATACTTGAAGCTATGAAGATGGAGATAGATATAGCAGCATCTCAAGCTGGTACAATAGCTACTATCGATGTAGATGTAAATGACGCAGTAGCCGATGGACAACTATTAGCAACAATGGAGTAGAGATGAAACTCAAACAATTTTTAATCTCACTGCTTTTTGCTTTTGCGATACTTACCCCAAATTTGATGGCAAATGAGCCATCAGCTCATGATGTTGTAAAAGTAGAGCAGAACCAAAAAGAGTATGAACCAAAGTCTGTTGGAGGATTACTTGTTAGTTTTTTCCAGACAACAGGGCTTAATGCCATCATCAATCCAAAAGATGGCGTAAAAAATGGTGCTGGAGAAGAGATGAGTCACTTTGCCCAAAGTTGGGGTAGAGTTATTATGTTTATAATCATATTTGTACTCTTTTATCTAGCTATTGCTAAAGGTTTTGAACCACTACTTTTACTACCTATTGCGTTTGGTGGACTTTTAGCCAATATCCCTATCGCAAATATGACAGGCCCACACGGAATGCTTGGTATCATCTATAATATGGGTATAGCCAATGAGTTTTTCCCACTTCTTATATTTATGGGTGTAGGGGCTATGACAGACTTTGGGCCTCTTTTAGCTAATCCTAAAACAGCACTACTAGGAGGAGCAGCACAGTTTGGTATATTTGGCTCACTTGTGGGTGCTGCTATGTTATCTCAATATACAGGTATCGTTGATTTTACACTTAAACAGTGTTCTGCTATCTCTATCATTGGTGGTGCTGATGGTCCAACATCTATCTTTATCGCAACAGCTTTAGCACCTGAACTTTTAGGTACTATCGCCGTAGCAGCATACTCATATATGGCACTTGTACCAGTTATTCAACCACCTATAATGAGAGCTTTGACTACTAAAGAGGAGAGACAGATAGTGATGAAGACTTCAAGAAAGGTTCACCCTCTTGAGAAGTTGATATTCCCTATTGTTATCATTATGATGATAGCATTGGTTCTTCCTGATGCTGCTCCACTTATGGGGGCATTTGCCTTTGGTAACTTTGCGAAAGAGAGTGGGGTTGTTGATAGATTGAGTAATGAGATGCAAAACTCTCTTATCAATATCGTTACTATATTCTTAGGACTCGGAGTTGGTTCAAAACTTCAAGCCGATACATTTTTAGTAGCTGAGACTTTAGGTATTATGGTGATAGGGCTATTGGCATTTGCTGCTGGGACAGCTGCTGGTGTTATTATGGCTAGAGTTATGAATAAATTTATAGATGAGCCTATCAATCCACTTATCGGAGCTGCTGGTGTTTCTGCTGTTCCTATGGCAGCTAGAGTTGCTAGTAAAGTTGGAGCAGAGGAGAAACCTGGTAATATCCTTTTAATGCATGCGATGGGTCCAAATGTGGCAGGAGTAATAGGTTCAGCAGTAGCTGCTGGTATTTTACTCTCTATTTTTAAATAAAATATGTTATGCTTTCTCTATGGGTTGTAGAGAAGGCATATATTAGAAAATAGTTTAATTTTCTAATATATGCTTTTTAGCAGAATAAACAAATAATACAAAGAGGATACAATGAGTACCAAAACTCCTAATGGACTTGAAAAATTAGGTTTGAAAAATATCGGTGAGATATACTACAATCTTAGTTATGATGAGCTACAAGCTCATGAAGTGAACAGAGGTGAGTGTAAAATCTCTACAACAGGCACAGCTATGTGTGATACAGGTATCTTTACTGGTAGAAGTCCAAAAGACAAATACTTCGTTGACCAAGAGCCGTCAAATCAACATATCGCTTGGGGTGATGTAAATAGACCTATTAGCAAAGAGATATATAGCGAACTAAAAGAGTTGGCTCTTGAGCAGTTATCAAACAAAAATATATATGTAACAGATGTATATACAGGTGCGAGTTTAGAGAGTAGAAGGTCGATAAGATTTGTAACAGAGGTGGCATGGCAAGCTCACTTTGTTAAAAATATGTTTATCCGTCCAACAGAAGAAGAGTTAGAAAATTTTGAGCCAGACTTTGTAGTTTATAATGCTTGTCAAACAGTAGATGAGAAGTATAAAGAACATGGGTTGAATTCTGATGTGTTTGTAGTGTTTAATATAGAAGAGAATGTATCTATCATTGGTGGAACATGGTATGGTGGAGAGATGAAGAAAGGGATTTTCTCTATGATGAACTACTGGTTGCCACTTGAGGGTAAATTGTCTATGCACTGTTCTGCTAATGTTGGAAAAGATGATGATGTTTGTTTATTCTTTGGATTATCAGGTACAGGTAAAACTACACTATCAACTGACCCAAATAGAGCATTAATCGGTGATGATGAGCATGGTTGGGACGATAATGGAGTATTTAACTTTGAGGGTGGTTGTTATGCTAAAGTTATCAACCTTGACCCAAAAAGTGAGCCTGAGATTTATGGTGCTATCGTAAAAGATGCTCTTTTAGAGAATGTTGTAGCTGATGATAGTGGTGAAGTTGATTATAGTGATGGAAGTAAAACTGAGAATACTCGTGTATCTTATCCTATCGAACATATCGAAAACCACAAATCAGACTTACAAGCTGGACACCCACAAAATATAATCTTCCTTTCGGCTGATGCTTTTGGTGTATTACCTCCTGTTAGTAAACTTACAAAAGAACAAGCTATGTACTACTTCCTTAGTGGATATACAGCAAAAGTTGCTGGTACTGAGAGAGGTATCACTGAGCCAGTAGCTACATTTAGTGCCTGTTTTGGTGAGGCATTTTTACCACTTCACCCAACAGTTTATGCTAAGCTTCTTGGTGAAAAGATAGATAAACACAATGTAAATGTCTATCTAGTAAATACTGGTTGGACTGGTGGTGCTTATGGTACTGGTAGTAGAATGAGTATCAAAAATACTAGAGCTTGTATCAATGGAATTTTAAGTGGTGCTATACTTGATAGTGAGTTTGAAACACTACCAACATTTAATCTACAAATCCCTAAAACACTAGATGGTGTAGATACAGAAGTTCTAAACCCTAGAAACACTTGGAGCGATAAAGCTGAGTATGATGCCTCTTTAGAGAAACTAGCTTCTATGTTCCAAGAGAACTTCAAAAGATATGATGATAATGGTGGAGAGTTTGATTTCGCATCGGCTGGACCACAACTGTAAATTAGCATAGAGCTTGAAGCTTAGAGCAAAGAGCTTTTTTGTAAGTCGGGGGTATCTTCACCCCGACAATCTTCTATATATACATTTCTCTTAAAAAATCTAAATATAATTTACACTTTAGGTGTGTAAAAACTACTCTTTTTGTCTGATTTAGATATATAAGTTTTGGCTTTTTATAAGAGACACTATACAAATGTGTTAAAATAGCACATCTAAAGATAAAAAAAGGAGCTTTTATGAGCAATTTTGAACAAGAAAGTCTTGATTATCACAAGGCACAAAATGAATTTGATACAAATGGTAAAACAGGAACACTTATCACAAAAAAATGTGATACAGAAGCAGAGCTATCTATGGCATATAGCCCAGGTGTGGCATTTCCATGTCTTGAGATAGAAAAAGATGTTGAGAAAGCTTATGACTATACAAACAAAGGAAACTTAGTAGCAGTTATCAGTGATGGTACAGCTGTTCTTGGACTTGGTGATATTGGACATCTTGCTGGTAAGCCTGTTATGGAAGGTAAAGGTGTACTTTTCAAAACATTTGCTAATGTTGATGCTGTTGATATCGAATTAAATACAAAAGATACAGAAGAGATTATCAAAATTGTTGCGGCTATGGCTGATAGTTTTGGTGGTGTTAATCTTGAAGATATCTCAGCTCCTAGATGTTTTGAGATTGAAGAGAGACTAAAAGAGATTTGTAATGTTCCAGTATTCCATGATGACCAACACGGAACAGCAGTTATCACAACAGCAGGACTTATCAATGTATTAGATATGAGTGGAAAACCAGCAGAGGATCTTAAAGTGGTAGTTATCGGTGCTGGTGCTAGTGGAATTGCTTGTGCTAATATGTATAAAGCTCTTGGTGTTAAAAATATCACTATGTTAGATAGTAAAGGTGTTATCCACTCAGGTAGAGATGACCTTAACAAGTACAAGCAACAGTTCGCATTTGAGACAGAAGATAGAACACTAGAAGATGCTTGTAAAGGTGCTGATATGATTTTAGGACTTAGTGGTGCTGACCTTATCTCTCCTGAGATGGTTAAATCTATGTCTGAAACAGCTCCTATTATCTTTGCTTGTGCTAATCCAAATCCAGAGATTAAACCACCATTAGCAAAAGAGGCTAGACCTGATATTATCATAGGAACAGGTAGAAGTGATTATCCTAACCAGGTAAATAATGTTCTTGGATTCCCTCAAATCTTTAGAGGTGCCTTAGATGTTAGAGCTACAAAAAT
>Ga0256828_1001759_pt1 | contig 13345 bp, 10 predicted proteins | sample CV88metaG_FD_185993 | JGI IMG/M metagenome (GOLD analysis project Ga0256828, IMG submission 185993) | Hydrothermal vent microbial communities from East Pacific Rise, Pacific Ocean - CV88 | ecosystem: Environmental > Aquatic > Marine > Hydrothermal vents | place: Pacific Ocean: East Pacific Rise... | reverse complement strand
AAGAGCTTTTTTACCAAGTTTCTTATCTGGACCCGTTAAGTTACCTTGTAGTAAGTTTTTAGCCAATTTACCATAGAATGCATGAGTATTATCTGTACCCTCTGCTTTAACTGCTTTTGCTGCATATGGGTCATACTTAACATTAAATCTCCACTGTGTCTCTTTACCATCAACAACTGGCCATTTAAGTCCTCTAACTTTATGATACATATCAAATGGAGCAAGGTCATGACCATGTCCTCTTGTAAATCCTGCATACTCTTCAAAGAGGTATTTTTGAATAAAGAATCCATATCCTTTAAATACTTTACCATCTGAACCAACTACATTTCTGCTATCTCCATACCCTTCAGAGTTGTCATAACCTTTTTGAATAGGGTCATTTTGGTCAAGTTTATAAGCTTTTGCAATTTTATTGTTAAAGAGAATATCAAACATAGTGGTATCTTCTGTATAGCCCATCTTTTTAGCTTCAGCAATTACTGATGGAAGCGCTTTCTTTCTTGGTCCACTTGGTTTCCATTCACCCCAAAGGTCTTTAACTGTAAATCGTTTACTGAACTCAACCCACTGCCATGTGTCACTCATTGCATCACCTACAGGAAGTACTTGTTGTCTCCAGTGTTGTGTACGTCTTTCAGCATTTCCATAAGCTCCCCACTTTTCGTAAATCATTGCTGATGGAAGAACAAGGTCAGAAACTTTTGCAGAGATACCAGGATAACCGTCTGATGTAACAATGAAGTTATCCATCTCTCTTGCTGCTTTAATCCAGTGAGTAGCTGATGCTGAATCTTGGTAAGGGTTACAAACGTTTACCCATGCAAACTTGACCAGTCCATCTTCAATATCTCTGTGGATTTTCATAATGTGCTGTTTACCAACACCATTAAGTGTTCCTTGTGGAATCATCCATTTTTTCTCGGCTATTGCTCTATGCTTAGGGTTTTTAACCATCATATCAGCTGGTAATCTGTGTGTAAATGTACCAACTTCTCTCGCTGTACCACATGCCGAAGGTTGACCTGTTAATGAGAACGCACCTGAACCTGGAACAGCTTGTTTATTGAGCATAAAGTGAACATTATAGCTTAGAGTGTTTACCCAAGTACCACGTGTATGTTGGTTCATACCCATTGTCCAGAATGATACTACTTTTCTACCTTTTTCAATATAGAGGTCTGCGAGTTGTTGAAGTTTCTTTTTGAATACTTCAATATCTTCATCTGGGTCACCTTTTACAATTTTTGCTGTATATTCAAGTGTATATGGCTCCAAAGATTTTTTATAATCTTCAAAAGAGATATGCCAGTGTTTTAGTGTACCAGCAGTATGCTTCATGGTATCACCCTCTTTATACCCAAATGGTGCAAGTGCAGGAGCCTCTTTTGCCGATACTTTTTTCTCCATCTCTTTATTAATGGTTTCCATCTCTAATTTAGAGTATTTACCATCTTTAATAGATTTATCTGAAGCACGTCTCATTCCATAACCGATATTAACTGGACCAGCTGCAAAAATCATATTTTTATTAACGAAATCCCAATCAATAATATCCTCTGTACCACCACCTTTTTTATCTCTCATAACAATTTCACGAGCAACATAGTTCCAAAGGGCAAGGTCGGTATTTGGCGAGAATAGAATCTCTGTATCAGCAATATCAGAAGTTCTATGTGTATAGGTTTGAATAGAGATAACTTTTACTCTTTCTGGGTCAGATAATTTTCTATCTGTTACACGTGACCACAAAATAGGGTGCATCTCTGCCATATTTGAACCCCAAGAGATAATGGTATCGGTCAACTCAATATCATCATAACATCCACTTGGTTCATCCACACCAAAAGTTTGGTAGAAACCAACAACAGCTGATGCCATACAGTGACGAGCATTTGGGTCAATGGCATTAGAACGGAAACCAGCTTTCATCATTTTTTGAGCTGCATAACCCTCCATAATCGTATATTGACCAGATGCAAATACAGCCACACCTTCAGGACCACTCTCTTTAAGTGCTTTTTTGGCATGTTTTTCCATCTCATCAAAGGCACGTTGCCACGATACAGGTTTAAAGTTTCCTTTTTTATCAAACTCACCTTTATCATTCATTCTTAATAGAGGTTGCTTTAATCGGTCTGCTCCATACATGATTTTAGCATTAAAATAACCTTTAATACAGTTAAGACCTCTGTTTACAGGCGCTGCTGGGTCTCCTTTTACTGCAACAATTTTTCCACCTTTTGTTGCCAACATAATACCACAACCTGTACCACAGAATCTACATGCTGCTTTATCCCATCTCCAATCTTTTTGAGCTTCATTTGATGAAGCTTCAAGATTTGATGGAACAGCAATTCCCACTGCAGATGCGGCTGATGCAGCTGCTGCACTCTTTAGAAAATCTCTTCTATTCAAAGCCATACTCTTTCCTCCTAGATTTTATCAGTTCGTTATATTTAAATATACATTAAAAAATAAAACTATATATTTTATCGAAAGTTTTATTTAAAAATGTATATTTTTATAACTTAGAGTTAAGATTATCATAAAGAAAATCTAAAAAGATTGATATGAATCAATATTGTTTTTTAACAAATTAAGCAGAATTATTATATTATTAAATAGAAGTGGTTAAAAGGTTAAAATTGATATATGAAAATAGATTAATAAAGATAGAGGTTGAATCAAGTGAGATTCCATGGTTAAAAATATTTACTCACAAAGCATACAAAGAGTTTTCCCAAGCCTCATTAGAGGAGAAGCAAGAGATATGGAGGGTGTTGGATATTATAGAGAAAGAGATGTTAGCTTTTTTTAAACCCAAAAAGATAAATATTGCCTCTTTTGGAAACTATATGCCTCATCTTCATTGGCATATTATGGCACGTTTCCAAGAGGACAGCTATTTTCCTGAACCGATGTGGGGTAAAGTCCAAAGAGAAGGCACTTATCGGCTAGAGAACTTTGATACTTTTTTAGAACTACTTAAAGAGAAACTTAAATAAATCTTTTATAAACGAGGAGGGACGTTTTTTTGTTCTAGCTTTTAGCTCCTCCTCTTTGGTTGTTAGCTTCTCAACATACTTTTTTGCTTTTCTAAGTTCAGTAGGTTCAAATTTAATTTGCATCTAAAATTCTCTCTATCTCATACATCGCATCTTCATTTTTGAGTCTAAACTTCACTTCAATTCTTCGTGAAGCATCTTTATCCTCTTTTCCATTCACTTTTATGGTATCCAGATAGGAGCGACCACTTGCGACAAGCTTCTCTTTGATATTATGTTCTTTAATATAATCAAGGGTTAAAAGATAGTGCATGACTGCAAAAGCACGTTTTTGAGATAAGTCCAGATTATAGAGATAGGAGCCATCTGAATCGGTATGTCCTTCAATAATAATGGTATCAAGATGCTCTTTTATATTGGGATTAGAGATAAGGGTATTGACATACTCTATAAAGTTGGCTTTGAGTTCACTTTTTGCTCCCTCTTTGAGTTTTGCAGAGCCTTTATCAAAGAGTATATTGGATGCAAGTCGAAGAGAACCACTATTTTTATCAATATTGATTTTATCTCCAAGTGAGGCTTTTAACTCTGCAATGACTTTAAGTTTGATTCCTGTAAGTGATTTTATTTTTGCTTTTTGAGCTTGGAGTTTTACTAAAAGGTCATCATATTTTGTCTGTTTGTTATCGAGAGCTTTTACCATGGTTAGAAGCTTCTCTTCGTTGAGTCTTAATGATTCATTCTGTTCATTGAGTTGATTGGAGAGAAGAATGACCTTACCTTTATACTCTTCTATTTTGTTCTGATTGGTATGGATGGTTCTATTTTGCTCTTGGGTCATATTTTGAAGAATAACAATATGATTGGAGTAGTTGTCAATTTTACTATTTTGAGCCAGAAGAAGTTGATTTAACTTCTCTATCTCATTGCTTTTAAGCTTTAAGGACTCTTTTGAGAGTATTAAATCTTTATTACTCTGTTCTAAAGAAGCTTCTCTTTTAGCCAGAAGGTTTCTTAGTTTTGTAATCTCATCACTTTTAATGGCGATATTTTGAGAGAGGTCAATCAGATTATCAGATTGCTCATCAAGTACACTCTCTTGCTCATTAAGAGCCTCTTTTTGTTTGTCAAGCATCGTCTCTTTATCATGAAGAATATTTCGAAGGGTAGTAGACTTCACCATAATTGAGCCAATAAGTAAGATAAAAATAAAGAGGAGTCCAGCCATGAGGTCGGCATAGGATATCCAAAAGTTGCTATTTTCATTGCTGTTACTATTTTTTTCTTTAAACATTATCTGTTCACTATGGTGTTGGAAATCTGTTGGTGATATTTGGTTATGGTATCTTGTAAAATGGCATTCTGTTGGCTGGTACTGTTAGCAAAGTTTGCTAATTTTACAATAATATCTCCCAGCTCACCATCAATCTTTTTAAAGCTTAGAGTGAGTGCATGTTCTAGTGAGCTGTCAAATCTTGTAATATTATTTGATAACTCTTGGGTTACTTTTGTAAAATCACGAATATTTCGTTCTATCTGTGCTGTAGCATTCATTGCTGATTGTGAGTGATGAATTTTAGAGATGGTATCTTTTAAGTCACTTGAAACCATCTGCATATGGTTGGTGATACTTGAGAAATTTCTATTGGTTTCATTAATAATGGTTTGAAAGTTCTCTAGATGTTTCTCATTTAGCTTTTGAATAAAGTCTAAGTTAAAGGTCTCTTGGAGTGCTTTAATCATATTTTGGTCACGTATCTCATCTTGCATATGTTCATGACGGCTTAGTTCACTCTTTGACCAGATATAGGTGTTGTAGACTAAGTGGAGTTGATGTGAATCTTCATCTACTTTTGATAGACCCCTTTTTTCAAAAAAAGTCCATATAATAGAGAGAAAAATACCATAAATGGAGGCATAAAATGCTGTTCCTACTCCTGAAAGAAGCAGTGAAATATCATGGTCTAGAGCCTCTGTATTGGTTGATGAGAAATCAGGCATCGAGAGAGCAATGGCTGTGAATGTTCCCAATATACCTAACATTGGAAAAAATGATGGTGCAACTGAGGCGAAGTTGTCATTTCTAAATGTTTTATAGTATTCAGCAATAAATTCAGAGATATTAATGGTTGACTTGGTTTCATTAAAGATGGTTAATGAGTTCTCTTTGATACTCTTTTGTAAATCTTTTTGTAAGTTGATGTACTCTTTACGCATTTTACAGATAGCAAAGTTAGCATTATGTTTAATAAAAAGCAGATAGGTAATATAGATAAAACCTATAATAACCAAAGAGTGCATGTTTACTTTTAGTGAGATGAGGTTAAGGTATCCTAAAATAATACCTACAAAAAATAGGGTTGGGAAGAGGGCTATAATTAGATAGTTAATAAAGCAAGGTGTGTTGGATGAGTGGTTGGTTGGCATATTGACTCCTCTATTTCAAATCTGTACCGTTTTTATCTGGGCTTGTGCTGGATATATTTATATCTTTGGGTGTGTGGATGACCTCTTTTACCAAGTAAAAAAAGTTGGGATGGAGTACATCGGCATGAATTTTTATAATGGCTGTTTTATAGGTACTTTTGGTGATTACTTTGGTTACAATTCCTACGGGAATATTGGGAAGAAATATATTGTCAAGTCCTGATGTTACAACTTTATCTCCAATATTAATCTGAGACCATTTTGGAATAAAATTAATCTCCATATGTTGTGCATCAATACCTTTGGCAATTCCAGGTCGTTTTTTTTCACCAATAAAGGTTGAGAATTGACACTCTTCATTGGAAAGAAGAATACCCTTTAGAGGTTCATCTGTTTTAATAGCAATTCCTGCTGCAACATTTTTTTGGATTAAACCAAAAATCTTATCTTTTTTAAGCTCATCACCATTGGTTAAATAGATTTGTGAAAAATCATTAAGTTTTTTATAGGAGATGGTCTGTACCCGTAAGATGTTCTTATGATGATTAAATTTCTCTTCATCATAGGTGTGGAGTGCTTCAAGTTTGACAATTTTTATCTTCTGCTGATAGAGATATTTTCGTAATAGAAGATTCTCATTTTTCAGTTTTTCTACAGCCTCTGCTTGGTTTAAATATTGGTCAATGGAGGTTTGAATATTGTTCGTTAAATTTAAATAACTCTCTTTTATGGGTAAGGTAAGTTTTGCAAACTTATCTTGAAAAGAGTCCTCTTTTCTCAAGAGGAATATTATGGTAATAATAATAAGAGAGAGAAAAAAAACTTTACTATTACTATTACTATTATGATTATTCTTCATAGACAGTCTGTTGTAGTAAATCTATCTCTTCAAGAGCTTTTCCTGTTCCTTTTGCCACAGCTAAAAGAGGGTCTTCAGCAACATAGACAGGGAGTTTAATAATATTAGAGAGATATTTATCTAAACCACGAATTAAAGCACCACCTCCTGTAAGGACAATACCATTCTCTACAATATCTCCAGCCAAATCAGGAGGGGTCTGCTCTAGAACAAGTTTAAGCGCCTCTCCAATCTCTTTAAGTGGCTCTTTAATCGCCTCTCTCATATGTTCGGATGTAATCTCAACAGAGGTTAAAAGCCCTGTAACTTGGTCTCTACCTTTAACGGTCATGTTTAGCTCTTCATCAAGCTGAATGGCTGTACCAATGGCGATTTTCATCTCTTCTGATACTCTGTCTCCAATAAGTAGATTGAAGTTTTTTTTCATATAATCAATAATATATTTATCAATCTTATCTCCAGCTGTTCGGATAGATTTAGAGAGTACCAGACCACCCAAAGAGATAACACCAATTTCAGTTGTACCACCACCTATATCTACAACCAAGTTACCATTTGGCTCTTTTACAGGAATTCCCGAACCAATTGCTGCTGCCATAGGCTCTTCAATTAGATAAACTTCTCTCGCTCCTGCACTCATTGCCGACTCTTTTACGGCTTTTCGTTCTACTTGAGTTAATCCAAATGGAACACAGATAATAATTCTTGGTGAGAAGAGACCTTTTCTATTGTGAACTTTCTCAATAAAATAGCGAATCATCATCTCTGTCGTATTGAAATCGGCAATAACACCATCTCTCATTGGACGAATTGCCTTAATGTTTCCAGGGGTTTTACCAACCATATCTTTTGCCTCTTGACCTACGGCTAAGATATGTTCTCGTCCATGTTTATCATACTGAATCGCAACAACGGAAGGTTCATTAATACAGATACCTCTTCCTTTTACCAGTACCAGTGTGTTGGCTGTTCCTAAATCTATTGCTAAATCGTTTGAAAATATTCCTAAAAGTTTTTTAAACATTGTTTATACCCCTTATGCTGTTTTTGAATTTTTTATATAGAGTGGTTTCATACCATTTTCGACTACATCTTCTGTAATAATAATCTCATACCCTTCGAGTTCAGGAAGTTCATACATAATGTCTAATAAAACCTCTTCCATAATCGAGCGTAATCCCCTTGCTCCTGTTTTTCGTTTAATCGCTTTTTGTGCAATGGCCTCTAAGGCACTATCTTCGAATGTTAAAACAGCATTATCAATTTCAAAGAGCTTTTGGTACTGCTTGATTACAGAGTTTTTAGGTTCAACTAAAATTCTAATCATATCTTCAATGGTGATGGGTTCTAGGGTTGCCGTAACATGAAGTCGTCCAATAAGTTCTGGAATAATTCCAAAGTGTACCAAGTCATCTGATTCAATCAAGTGCATTACATTTTCATTCTCTTTAGAGCTTCGCTTGGTCTGTCCAAATCCGAGCTGGTTTGCACCAAGCCGTCGCTGAATAATCTCTTCGACACCATCAAAAGCTCCACCACAAATAAAGAGAATATTTGAGGTATCAATCTGTAAAAAATCTTGATTTGGATGTTTACGTCCACCTTTTGGTGGAATATTTACTACAGAACCTTCAATAATTTTAAGAAGAGCCTGTTGTACACCTTCTCCAGATACATCTCGTGTAATAGAACGATTTTCACCCATACGTGCAATCTTATCCATTTCATCAATAAAGATGATTCCTCGCTCTGCTTTTGTGATGTCACCATCTGCTGCTTGAAGTAGTTTGGTTAAGATATTTTCAACATCTTCACCCACATATCCAGCTTCAGTTAAGTTGGTTGCATCAGAGATGGCAATAGGAACATCTAAAAATCGTGCAATGGTCTGTGCCAATAGAGTTTTACCTGAACCTGTTGGTCCAATAAGTAAGATATTTGATTTTTCAATAGAGGTGTCGTTGTCATGAAGATGTTTAAATATTCTCTTATAGTGATTATAGACAGCTACTGAGAGTGTCTTTTTTGCTTGGTCTTGACCAATAACATAATCGTTTAACATCTTATGAATCTCTTTTGGAATAAGGAGTGTTTCTGGTGCAGGGTTTGATTCTACACTCTCCTCTTCTTCACCAAATAGAATTTTATATGCTGATGTGACGCAGTTTGAACAGATATAGACACTGTTTCCTGCTATAAATGGATTTGTATCTTTCTCTGTAGTATTACAAAAACTACATGTTTTTCTAGCCATTAATATTTTTCCTTATATACGGAATACCACGTTTCGATTCTGTGATAAACGTTACTAAATTTTTTATAATTTCTGATTCACTCTCTTTTAATAGTGTTTCAGCTGTCTCTTGTAGAGCTTGACCACTCTCAAACAGTTCTCGGTAGGCTACTTTTAAATTGTTGATTTCATCTCTATCTAAATGTCTTCTAAGCCCTGTGAGGTTAAGTCCTCTTAGTGTGGCTCGGTTGCCTTCTGCCAGACAGTAGGGTGGAATATCTTGGCTGAGTGCTGATGCCCCACCAATCATCGCAAAGTCACCAATATGAACAAATTGATGAATTGGTGTTAAGCCACCAATGACAACATTATTACCCAGTTCAACATGCCCTGCTAAAGTTGCACCATTTGCCAAGATACAGTTGTTGCCCAAAATAACATCATGACCCAGATGAACATAACCCATAAGTAGATTGTTGTTTCCAATTTTTGTGACACTCCCACCACCTTTGGTTCCTGGGTTGATTAAGGTAAACTCTCGAATTCTATTATTATCTCCAATAATCAGTTGAACCTCTTCACCATTAAACTTTAAATCTTGGGGAATAGAGCCAACAACGGCATGAGAGAATATGTGGTTGTTTTTACCAATGGTGGTGTTACCTGCTATGTTTGCATGCGCATCAATAACAGTTCCATCACCAATAGTACTTTGAGAAGAGATGGTTACGAATGGACCGATGGTGACACTGTTACCAATGATTGCACCCTCTTCAATAATTGCTGTTGGATGTATGTTGGACACTAAAAACCTCTTTTATCACTTTAATATTTATTTGTCTACAATCATCGCTTTAAGTTCAGCTTGTGCAACCAATTTATCATCAACATAAGCTTTTGCATCAAGTTGCCAAATAGCACCACGCTGTTTAATAACGGTCAATCTGTAGACAAGTTGGTCACCAGGAGTTACAGGTGAACGAAATTTTGCCTTATCAATACTCATAAAGTAAACCACTTTATCTTCTGCTGCTGCCTGTTCCTCTTCGCTAGAACTTTTAAATGCAAGTACACCACCTGCTTGTGCCATCCCTTCAATAATCATTACACCTGGATAGATTGGATGGTCTGGGAAATGTCCTTGAAATACAGGTTCAGAGATAGATACATTTTTATATCCCTCTATACTTACTCCCTTTTCAAGTTTGGTGACACGGTCAAGTAGTAAAAATGGGTACCTGTGTGGTAGTATTTTTTGAATTTCAACTACATCATATAGCATACTTCAAGCCTTTTGAGAAATTTTTTAACTATTTTATCTAAATATAACTAAAATGTTATGATTTTTTCAATAAAACTTCTTTGACATCTTGATATATATGGCTTTTATAAAATATTTCAACTTTTTGAGTTGGAATATTAGAGACAACAACAATCATAGAGAGGTCAAAAGGGTTCGATATAAGCCTATTTCGAATCTGCATTTCCTCTTCAAATAAGGGAGGATTAAAAATTAACTCTTCTATACTTTTATAGACTTTTTTACTTAATCTATTATAACATTCAAGGGTAATAAATTTAACTTCATCACGGTTCATATAGTGTAAATCACCTAAATGAATATCGACTTTTCCTCGGGTATATTCATTTTTGATTGTAGAGTAGGGTAAAAAGTGTGCAGGAACTGCCTCTTTTTTAATCTTTAAGGCTCCGTGTAACAATCTCCAATTTAAAAAACGCTCTTTTACAATAAGATACTCCACACCTTTCTCTTCATACTCCATACGTTTTTTATAGAGTTCTATTCTGGCTTCAATAGATTCAGGTTGAATCTGTCCTGAAATAGAAGAGAATAGCTCATCTGCCAATTTTTGTTGCTGTTCACGTTGCATGGTTAACCCAAAGAGACAACCACAATAATCTTGACGATAAAGGGCATCTTTTTTTGCCAATATATTCTGCTCTTGTGTACCTGAAGCTTTACGATAATCAGGAGCAATAAAGGTTACATTAAATTTACGTCCCAGTTCATCACCAGCCTTTTTAAGTTGTTTAAGAGACTTCTTTGGACTGGTTAATAGTGTTGATGTAAAATATTTTTCTCCCAACTCTGAACTCTTTTGTGCTGTCACTTCAAAGCGTCTATCAAAACAGATAGCACATCTTGCTCCTTTTTCAGGCTCTTTTTCAAAACCTCGAACAGCATTCAACCAATTTTGCGTATCATACTCCCCTTCAATCAATTCAATACCCAACATCTTACAAGAGCGTTGAACATCAAGCAGACGAAGCTGATACTCACTATATGGGTGTATATTAGGGTCATAAAAGAAACCTATAAGTTTCTCATTAGGATATTCAAGTTGTAATTTTTGTAGAAAATAGTGGCTGTCTACAGCACAGCAGATATGTACTAAAATGGTTAAATCCTTATATTAATAGTTTTTAGAGTTGTAGCATAAAACCCTTAATATATAACAATTTGACATCTTCTTAGAATTTTTTTTGGAAAGAGAGTACAATCAATCTTATGATTTTCTAAAGGGAAAAAAATGGAACAACTAACAGATTTAAAAGCGATTCTTCACTCTAAACGAGCCAATATCTATTATTTAGAAAAGTGTCGTGTAATGCAAAAAGATGGGCGAGTAGTTTATTTAACCAAAGCTAAAAAAGAGTATCAATATTTTAATATCCCCATAGCAAATACCACTTGTCTGCTTCTTGGAACAGGAACATCTATTACCCAAGCATCCATAAGAATGTTGGCTAGTGCAGGGGTATTGGTTGGTTTTAGTGGTGGTGGTGCTACACCTCTTTTTATGGGGAGTGAAAAAATGGAGAAAATAGAGATAGAGTGGATGACTCCACAGAGTGAGTATAGACCAACGGAGTATCTTCAAGGGTGGATGAGCTTTTGGTTTGATGAATCAAAACGTTTAGTGATAGCTAAAAGAATACAAAGAACAAGAATAGAGTTTATTCAGAAAATATGGTTAAAAGATAAAGAGCTGAAAGAGAATGGATTTGACGTTCATGATAGTGATTTTTTAGCGATGTTTAAAAACGAGATTGAAAATATTGATAACGCTTATAATATCAATAAACTTATGACACTAGAAGCGAGTTTAACAGAAAAGCTGTATGCTTACTCAGTAAAAAGAACCAATCAGTTTGGATTTAAAAGAGATAGAACCAGTAATGCTGATGTTGCTAATGATTTTTTAAATCATGGAAACTACTTAGCGTATGGATTAGGGGCTACTACTCTTTGGACTTTGGGAATTCCTCACGGTTTTGCAGTAATGCATGGCAAAACTAGAAGAGGAGCATTGGTTTTTGATGTTGCAGACCTTATAAAAGATGCTATTGTTTTACCATGGGCATTTGTCTGTGCCAAAGAGAATATGAATGAGAATGAGTTTCGCTCACAGGTGCTTCAAAAGTTTGTGGAACATAAGGCTTTAGATTTTATGTTTGATGAGGTTAAAAAGGCTTCTAAGTTTTATAAAGAGATTGAATTATGATAGTTACTTTTATCTCACAATGTGAGAAAAATGCCCTAAAGCGAACGAGAAGAGTGTTAGATAGTTTTGCCAATAGAATAGGCGATAAGAGTTGGCAGACTATTATGACAATGGAAGGTTTAAAAGCTGTTAAAAAACTGCTTAGAAAAACAGCATCTAAAAGTACAGCTGTAAGTTGTCATTGGATTCGGAGTAGTCGACGGGTTGAGTTGATGTGGATAGTGGGGAATAGAGATAGATTTAATAGCGAGGGGATTGTGCCAGTAAATCGCACACAAAAAACCATTTTAGACAACTACAAAGAGAGTGATTGGAACTATTTACCTCTAATTAAACCTTTGGTGGCTTTGTCTGCTCTGCTTCATGATTGGGGTAAATCGACACAACTTTTTCAAGAAAAACTAAAGTCATCAACTAACAAAGGCGACCCCATTCGTCATGAGTGGATTTCTTGTATGTTATTTTATGCTTTTATCAATCAAAATGAGAAGAGTGAAGAGGGGTGGTTAAAGGCTTTTGCTTTGGGAGAGATAGATGAAGAGGCTCTGAAAGAGAATATTCAAAATGTAGATAAAAGAGTTTTAGAGAATCTTCCCAACTCGGCTAAACTTATTATGTGGTTGATTGTTTCGCATCATCGGTTGCCTAGTGAGTCAACTTTTAAAAAAGAGATTAAAAGTTCTTTTTTTGAGATAGAAGCAAACTCTATGGATGAGGTTTTTGAATATATTACTCAATCTTGGGGTTATGAGAACAGATATGAAGAAGAGGCGTATCAAAAGCGTCTAAAAAAATGTTTTATTTTCCCAAAGGGGCTATTGAGTAGTTCTACTAAATGGAAAAAAGAGTTAAAAAAATGGTCAAATCGTCTGCTTGGTTCTCTTGATTTGTTAGAAGCGTCAATGAAAGATGGAAGCTATAGGGTGGTGCTTCATCATGCACGGTTAACTTTAATGTTAGGAGACCACTACTATTCATCAAGAGATGCTGATTTAACGTGGAAAGATAGCACAAAACTCTTTGCTAATACAGACAAAGATGGAAGTATGAAACAGAAGTTAGATGAACACCTTTGTGGGGTAATGAAGAGTGCATTAAAAACAGTTCATCTTCTACCTGCATTTGAAAAAGAGCCACCGTTGATTGAAGATAATCGCATCTTAAAAAAGAGAAGTCCAAAAGCCTTTGCTTGGCAAGACAGAGCTGTGGCAAAACTCAAACCTTTTATGGAAGATAGAAGCAGTAAAAAAGGATTTTTTGCTGTCAATATGGCAAGTACAGGGTGTGGTAA
>Ga0256828_1001758_pt1 | contig 13345 bp, 7 predicted proteins | sample CV88metaG_FD_185993 | JGI IMG/M metagenome (GOLD analysis project Ga0256828, IMG submission 185993) | Hydrothermal vent microbial communities from East Pacific Rise, Pacific Ocean - CV88 | ecosystem: Environmental > Aquatic > Marine > Hydrothermal vents | place: Pacific Ocean: East Pacific Rise... | reverse complement strand
TATCCACGAATCGTGAAGTTTAGCACTTTCAGCTTTGTTTTTTTGATAATCATACCCAAACTCTTTGTTTTTATACTCAGATATATAGCTATCTAGCGTTGCATTGTTTTCATTGGCAACAACAAGACTAGAGCCCAGTAACAGCCAGAGCGAGATCTTTAAAACCTGCATCAATTTCCTCTTTTGTTATTTTCGTTCAACACTAACTTGAACTTTTAGAAATATCTTTTGGATATTCTCTATTCTATTTGATATATAAAAGTATATAATAAATTCATTAATCTAGTTAGTTTAAATACTCTCTTAAATGATTCTCTATTTCATCTTGAATCTCTTGAGGCTCTAAAATTCTCAAATGTGGTATCCAATATTTAACAATTGGTATAATCTCCATCTTATGTGTTATTTTAACTGTAAACTCCATTGTTCCATTTTGAGACAATGTCTCTATTTTTTGAGATTGGAGAGGTCTTCTTTGCAAGTATTTCGTTGCTATTTTATCTGCATATATTTTCACTTCAAAAGGTTCCACATCTTTTTGGAACCAAATAGAAATAGAATTTTCCAACAACTCTTCTAACTTAGAATCATTTTGAAAGATTTCATCTTTGAGTTTTATATTGGAGATATTTTTAAGATAATATTTTTTTAGTATTTCATTATTTAACGCTATTAAATACCAGAAGCCTTCATAATTAACTATTTTCAATGGTTGTAAAGTTGTTTTATATACACGATGTTGTTCATCATTAGCATAGAAACATTCAAGAACTCGTTTCTCTTTGATTGCAGTTTCAATTCGTTGCATTTCTTGAAACTTATCACTTATATCTTCAATATTTAATTTTGTATAAATTGGATTAAAATCTTCATTTTTAATTTTTAACAGTAATTTATGCGCCTGTATCGAAAATCTACCACCAATTCCCTCTGTAATTTTTTCAATAATATCAAGCACTATTTCATCTTCAATAGATTTTGTTTTTTCTACACGAAACCCCTCTTGCATTTTCCACTTTTTTTTCTCTTGATAAATTGGAAAAGAAGCCAATCGTTCATTAAAATCCCGTTGAATTGTTCGCTCACTCGTATTAAATTCCTTGGCAAGTTCTTTAACAGAGAGTGTTTCACCATCATTAAGTTTAGAAAGAATTACTGTGAGTCTTGTTAATATTTTGTCATAATCGTGTTTATATGCCATTAATTTATCCTATATCTTTTTATCTCTTGTTTAAGAGCTTTTAAATTCTCTGCCTTTAGTATTGAAGCACCCCTTATGAAGTAGATAAAATACAATTAACTCACACCTCAATTTTTACTCTTATAAATTATACCTTTTTTCAAATTCATTTCACGATAAAGAGTCCAAATAGATGTATCACTTAACTTACACTCTTTGAATTCAAGATGCTAAAAATCCCATAACTACTCCATTTTTTTCATCTCTTAGAGTTATCTCATTCTCAAGTCTTGTAATAAAATCTTTTGCATCTTTAATAGGTTTAAATCTACTTTGTCTAATAACAGCTGCAAAATCTCCAGGTGTTAAATATTCTAAATGTTCCATAGATTTTTTAAAAGACAAAGATGGCTTTATAAGTTTTAAATCTTTACAATACAATAAGAACATCTGCCAAGCCTGTTCAGATTTCAAACTCTTAAATTCCAGTTTTAAATCAAACCTTCTTAAACTTGCTTTATCAAGATTATCCATTAAATTTGTAGTAGCTATAAATACTCCATCAAAGTTTTCCATCTGAACTAACATCTCATTAACTTGTGTAACTTCCCAACTTTGTTGTGCTTTGGTTCTATCTGCTAAAAAACTATCCACTTCATCAAACACTAAAACAGCACCTTCCTCTTTCGCTTCTTTGAATGCAGCTGCAATATTTTTTTCAGTACCACCAACCCACATACTTATTAAATCACTTCCTCTTTTTAATAAAAATGGTTTCTTTAAAATGTGAGCTATATATTTTCCAAATGCACTTTTACCAGTTCCAGGCACTCCATATAAACATAAACGAGCATTAGGATTTTTCTTTATACCATACGCTAATTCTTTTAAATCTATATCAATATTTATATAATCTGGATTATATAAATCAGGTAAGCTATCTGAACTCTGTCGTTGTTGAATATTATCAAATCCTTGAGCCTTTAGTGTGTTGTTTAACAAATGAGTAAAAGCTTCTTTTGTATTAGTAGCACCTATACTGGCTATAATTTTAGCAGTTGAGCTTATAAGTGCTGGAGCTATATGCTCATGTTCAGCTAACAACTCTATACTCTTTTTATCTAACAAATCATTACTAAAATTTTTAATGAGTTCCATTCTTTTAGATTTTGAAGGTATTGGCATCTCTATACTCATATCAAACCTTCGTATAATTGCATTATCAATACTCTCTATATTATTCGTTATCCAAATCGTTGGAATAGTATTTGTTTCAAGAACTCTATTAATCCAAGCCTTGTCCTTTTGTCTTTGTGGTGGAGCAAAAAAACTATTACTTGATTCAAATATATCTTCAGCTTCATCATATATAAGCAATGTTCTTTTATTACTTAGAAGTGCCTGTGCACTTTTATATGCTTTTAATCTTCGTGTTCCATCTATAGGACTATCATCTTCATCTGTATAACTAACTTCGTAAAGATTAACTTTTAATTTTTTTGCCAATACTTTTGTTAATTCTGTTTTACCAGTACCAGGTAAGCCATACAATAAAATATTTACACCTTGTTGTTTCGTTTTAATAACATTGGTTAAATAAGGAACTAAAATATCTAAATCTTTTTGTATATGCTTATAATCTTTTAATAACAAATCACTATGAGAACATGGTTTAAGAACATCTTTTATCATTACAGATATATCTTCATCAAGTCCCAGCATATTTTCTAAAAATGTATCACTAATAGATTCTAATTTTGACTCCATGGTAGTTTTATAGTTTTTATCTATATATACAAGAGATGATTTAGTTAGTTTAGAATTAGATGCAAATGCTTTTTCAACATCTACTTTTGGAATATTTAAAATAACACCTATATTTCTTTTTAACTGAACGGAATTAAAATTATTTCCAAACAAACACATTACATCATCTAAAAACTCATATTGTTTCAAAAGTATCACAAATTCCAATATTTGTTCCTCATATTTATTGAGATTTATAAGTTTAGATATTTGCTTTATATTATTTGATAGTATTTTAGTTGAAGTAAATACTTTTTGACTTTCAAGATTATTTAGTTTTGCTTTAAGTAGATCAAGAACTTCACCTCTTCCATACATATCACTATCTCCTTCAACATACTTCTCCAAACCTAAAAAGTAAGCTATATTTTCATTTTTAAAGTCTCCATCTTTATCTATAAATTCTCGATGAGCTCCAAGTTTTAAAAGAGCTCGAAGAATCCATAATGTAGTTTTATCGACAAGTTCTTTCTCTATTAAATCAGTGCTAGCTAATACCTTTTTCTTTCTTCGTTTCATAAGTAACTCCTCTCTATTTTTAGAAGTATATTTACCATATACGACAACATTATGTCTGCTTTTTAAAATAAATTTTTTTTAATATAGTTTTTTCCCTTTTAATTTTAAAATAGCTTTGGTTTCTAATACTTCTTCATTTTCAATAATTTTTCCATACACATCAAATGTATAAATATCATCACCTTTATGAAAAATATAACTGTCTATTTTCCCCCATATTTTTAGTTGACCATTATTTTCAAAATAGTGATTTTTAACAAATACAGCTATTGAATGAAGATTATCCGTCTGTACTTTTAATCTTCTTATTGGTTCTAAAACAGCTAATACAAAAATAGGCTCGGTGGTTCTTTTAAAATGTGTGTTTACAAATATATAGTTATTCTTTAATTGTTGCAATGAATCATGCTTCTTTTTTTGTACTAAAATCTCTTTTGTAACCTCATCAAAAGGCACATCTAAGATTGCACAAATTTTTATAAAAAACTCTTCTGCTGTATATCTAAAATCATAATAACCAGAATAAAGCCAACTATGCAAATCTTGAGCTTCTAAAAAAGATTCTAATGCTTGTATACCTTTTTTTGTTGTGTTATATCCAAGTTGATATGCAATTTTTTCTTTAGAAGAAAACTGAAGATGGTTTTTGAGTATGTTTTGTATGTTCATTTATTATCCTTTGGCGATACATTTTTTCCGTTTTTGTAGTTGAATTGTACGAAGCAAATAGGACAGCTTTATGTCTGGTTGTATATATACTTTTGCATAGGATTATATTTTATACAAAAAAAGTGATAAAAAGTTAGTATTCAACTCTTTTTAAATATAATCACTTAGATAATATTAAAGAATAAAATATAAATTCTAAATTCCAGACATAAAGCTGTCTAAACAATACTGTAAAATACTACATAAAAAAGGTTTATGCAATGAAATATACACTCAAAAAGTTAGATATATAAAATATGAATCATATATCTAAAAATCTCTATATCACATACACAAACCAAAGAGCAAGAGACTTAAAACAAACTACTGCTGATGCACTCGATAAAGTCATAACCTTAGATACTTTTATATTAGAACTTTTTGAAAACAATAGTTTTGAAATACTCATTGATGATACTATTGCAACATCAATCATCTACAAAATTATTCAAGAAAAAAGTATAGAATATTTTAATTACTTAAACAGCGATGCTCTTAGTTTAAATACTATCTATAATTACATCACAAAATGTAAAAGAAACAACATCTCATTTCAAACACTTCTCCATGGCAAAAAATTAAATGCAATAGAAGATATAAACACTCACTATCAAGCATTTAAAAGAAAAAATAATTTAGTTGATATTGCAGATGTTGAACACAATGTTGTTAATCATTTTGAACTTTATTTCAAAAATCACTATGATAATATTTATATTGATGATTATAAAATTGGAAATATCAGCTACATCAAATCAAATCTTCAACAAAAACTATTGGAAAAACTTTCAAGTTGTAAACACTTAAATAAAATACCTAATACAAATATAACTCCTCGCCTCATCAAACCATCAAACGAAGTGTTTGATAGTGTTGATGAAGTTAAAACTGCTATTCGAATCGCAAGAAAATTACTTGAAAACGGTACAAATGAAAGTGACATTTTAATAGTAACTTCTGATATTAAAGAGTATGCTCCCATTTATAAACTGTTTTTAGATGAGTATGAGATAAAAGGCTTTACCTCTGTCGGTACGCCACTTACCTCTTTTTTCAACTCAAAAAATCCAAAAGTACAAGTTGCTACAAATCAATACAATGCAAAAATAAAAACTCTCACTTCTCTTTACGCAAGATTAGGACTCATTCTCAGTCAAACACTCAAAGAAAATATTAAAAATTCCATAAGTATAGTTGATGATAAAATTGGTATAGAGATGACAGAAGCAAATCAACTTGTAGGGCTTACAAAAAGGTACAAACACATTATATTTATAGGTACAGATATAAATCATTTTCCACCAAGTACAAATAACAACTTTTTGTATAGCTATGATAATGATATAGAGTACTTTTGTGCAAATAACTATTTTACAAGTTCTCAAACACAACTAGATGAGATAAAAAGGTTGTGTGATAATCTTTATATCATCACTGCTTCATATAGTGGTAAAAAAGAACTATCTGCTTCAATACTTATCGACAGTGAATTTGATGAGACAATAGATATAAGTGATATTAAAAGTGTGAGTCAATTAGCACTACAAAATACTACAGTAATGCCAGATAAAGGGACTAAAAGTTACTATGACAGTATCACATCACAAGAGTTTACTAAATTTGATGGTCTTGATGTGCATGACATAAAAGCTACACATCTGTCTGCTTCTCAGATTAACAAATATCTCTCTTGCCCTCTTGCTTATCTCTACTCAAACAAGATTAGACTTCAAGCACCTTCTCAAGAAGAAGAAGGTTTTGATGTAATGGAACAAGGCAGTCTAATGCATCTATGTTATGAGTTATTTGGAAAATATATAAAACAGAATCATATAAAAAGTACAGATAAAGATGAACTCTATAAAATAATGTACGATATCTCTTTTGATGCATATAATGATGAAGAGACTATTCAAAACAGAGGAGATGAAAACATACATCATCAAATCTTTTTATCTACTCTACAAGCTGGACTGCAAGATGAGAGAGAATTAGGACTCTTGGCAAAATTTGTAGATTACTATATAGAGAATGCTCAAGAATTTGAATACTTTCAAAATAGTGAATTTGAAAAAGAGTTTGCATTAGATAATGAACTTAAACCTTACACTTTAAAAGACAAAGATGATACAGAGTACTTTATACGAGGTTTTATAGATAGATTTGACAATCTAGAAAATCATATGAATATCATTGACTATAAATCTAAGAAAATGACATCAAAAATAGATAAAGAGAAAATGGAGCAAATTGCTGAGTTAAAAGATGTACAACTTGCTCTATATCTTTTATACACTTCACAAGAGCATAAAAACAAAAAATATTATGCTTCATTATTAAGTTTTAAAGGTGATAGAACATATTATTATTTCGCAAATTTAGCAAATGAAGAAAATATAAAAGATACAGAGTATTATAGTGATGAGTATGAATCCAAATTAAAACAAGTTATCTTCGAAACCAAAAATAATATTGAAAATGGAAAGTTTAGTTTTAATAATAGCGATAAAAAGAGTTGTGAATGGTGTGATATAAAGTATATCTGTCATGAGAGTATTTTAAAAAAATCTAAGGGTTAAATGTGAGACGATCTAATACAAGAGCTGAAATAATAACAGTTCATGACTTAATACAAAAAGACAATTTATGTATTCCAGAATATCAAAGACCATATAAATGGTCTATCAAAAATATTAATCAGTTAATTGATGACATTTTATTATTTCAAGAAAAAAGTGCATATAGGCTAGGAACTATAGTTTTACATAAAGATGAAAAAAATAACTTCAATATTGTAGATGGTCAACAGAGAACAATTACATTGTTTTTAATAATAATGGCAATGAAAAATTATAATTTTAATGATAAAGATACAGACAATGAGTTACAAAAAGTTCAAATAACAAGCAATTTAAAATTTAATAATTCAATCTCTCACTATAACATTAAACAAAATTATCATGAGATATATCGTAGGGTTCAAGAATTTGATATACATACAATAAATTTTTTACTTGAAAAATGTGAAATTGTTGTCGTATCTTTAAATAATATCTCAGAAGCTTTTCAATTTTTTGATTCTCAAAATGCAAGAGGAAAAGCATTAGATCCTCATGATTTACTGAAAGCTTTCCATTTAAGAGAAATGTTTGATAGTAGTGAAGAAGAAAAAACAAAAGTAGTACAAACATGGGAAAATATGGATCAATCTCAATTAGCAGATCTTTTTAGTAATAGATTATATCGTATAAGAAACTGGTCAAAAGGTAATAGTGCTAAATTTTTTACAACAAAAGAGATTGATCTCTTTAAAGGTATCTCAATCAATTCTAAGACAAAATCATTAGATCCTTATGCCAAATTATATCAGATGGCTAATATCTTTGTTGATAATTATAATACCAGTAGTGATAGACTTATAGATTTTAATCCTATATCATATCCTTTTCAATTAGATACACCTATTATTAATGGAAAGAGATTTTTTGAGATGATTAGTTATTATAGTAATAAATATAATAAAGACTATTTAAAAGATAAAAAAATAATTAAATTATTAAATGATAAAGATTATACAGGACGAACAAGAACTGGTGATAGATATATTAGAACGCTGTTTGATTGTGCTTTGATTTTTTATATGGATAAATTTGGGGAAAAAGAGATAGAAAAAGTTATGCGAAAAATATTTATTTGGGCATATGCTAAACGATTAGAGATGCATTCCGTATATTTAGCAACAATTGACAATTATGCACTAGAAACAAATATGTTTAAAACTATTAAAGAAGCAACTTCTTATAGAGAAGTACTTAATTTTCATATAGAAAAAATACAAATTAATGATGCAAACATCAAAAACAACAAACTAAAAGTCATATTAGAAGAATACGAAGGGTACTATAATGGGAAATAATAATGAGCAAATAAAATCTTTCAAAATCAAAGAACTTTTTGAATCGACGGAACAATATATTATCCCAATTTATCAAAGAAATTATGCTTGGCAAAAAGCACAAGTAGTGCAACTTATTCAAGATATCTTAGATGTAGCTAAAATAGATGATAAAACATATTATATAGGTTCATTAATAGTTTATAAAAGAGTTCAAAAAGACAATACAGTCGTTTATGAAACCATTGATGGTCAACAACGACTTACAACTTTAAGTATATTATTATCAGTCTTGAAAAATACAAATAAACTCAAAGATTACATTCCACATCAAATTTTAAATTTTGAAAGTAGAGAAGTCTCTAAAAATACTTTAAATGCTATGTATCATAATCAAGATTTAGAAAAAAATGTACAACAATATAATGCTACCATGAAACAAGCATATATAGAAATTCAAAATAAACTTGAAGAAGATAGTTTTGATATAGATAAATTTGTTAAATTTTTACTAGAAAATGTTGAAATATTAAGAGTCGCAGTTCCAGAAGATACAGATTTAAATCATTATTTTGAGATTATGAATAATCGTGGAGAGCAGCTTGAAAAACATGAGGTATTGAAGGCAAAAATGATGAGTGCTTTAAATACTCAAGAGAGATCAACATTTTCAAAAATATGGGATGCCTGTTCTGATATGAGTAGATATGTACAATATGGATTTAATCCAGAAGATAGAAAAAAGATTTTTGGAAATCAATGGAATAGTTTTAAAGCAAAAGATTTTAATAACATATTAAAAAGCGAAGAAAATCACTCAAATATACCAGAAGAGAATTTAAGCTTAGAAGATATTGTAAAAAAAGAAATTGATAAAAATCCTAGTCAAAAAAATGAAAGAGATTTAGAAAGATTTATATCCCCAATTAATTTTCAAAATTTTTTATTACATGTACTAAGGATTCAAATTAAAGATACAGCTGATAAAGTTGCATTAGATGATAAAAGACTACTTGATATATTCGAAGAATATCTTAAAGATAAAGATAAGAACTTTGTAAAACAGTTTGCATTTAACCTCCTTAAAATGAAATATCTATTTGATAATTTTATTTTAAAAAGAGATTATAGTAAAAATAGTGATGATGGAGAGTGGAGCTTATTAAAATTATTATATGGAAAATCATCCACACAATATAATAATACATTTCAAAATGAAGAAAACAATAAAAAAATACTTATGTTGCTATCAATGTTTCATGTTTCCAATCCATCACAAAATTATAAGCACTGGTTAACAGGAGTGTTAAACTTTTTATTTAACCTTGATGATATAAATCAAATAAGTTCAACTCAATACATAACTTATTTAGAAAGAATGGCAAAATTATTTTTTATGAATCGTTATCTGGCAGAAAGTGAAACAAATTATAGTGAGATAGTGTTTAATCCAAACCTTCAGATTAACAAAAATATTCATAAAGATAATTTAAATCAAGGAACAAAAGTAGAAAACTTCATTTTCAATTATCTAGATTATCTGTTATGGGATGAAAAAATGGGTAGTTATAATACTTTTTCATTCTCATTTAAAAGTTCGGTTGAACATGTATATCCTCAGCATCCAAAAGATGGACAAGAAGAACTTGACAAAGAGATACTAGATAGTTTTGGAAACTTATGTCTCATTAGTGCGAGTAAAAATTCAGAATTAAGTAATTATATGCCAATTGCAAAAAGAGATCATTATCATAAAACTGGGTATGATAGTTTAAAACAAGAACTTATGATGGAAAAAGCAGAAAAATGGAATGAAGTAGCTATTAAAGAACATCAAGAAGAGATGGAAAAGATATTATTTAAAGAGTCCGAACAATGAGTTTAAACAAATTCACAATACAAAAAAGCTTTGCAATCTCAGCAGGTGCGGGAAGTGGAAAAACATATACACTTTCAAGAAGATATATCAATGCCCTTTTAGGTTTTGATTATTTTAGAGAAGATTACGATACACAAAGTTCTTATTTTGAAGATTTAAAATCAGCTCGTGTAAATGAGATAGTTACTATTACTTATACGGAAGCTGCAGCATTAGAGATGAAAGGTCGTATCTTTGAGCTTGTTGCAAAAATCATAAATCCTAACCTCTCTAAGAATGACAAAGATTACAACTCCATACAAGATGCCAACAATGCCATTTCACAAAATGAATATGAGTATGTGCAAACTACTCTCAAACAAGCATACACAGAGAGTTCTAACTCAAAAATATCAACGATTCATGCATATTGTTTAGATATTATAAAAGCCAATTCTGATATAGCTCGTATAGATACTAAACTTGACATCATAAAAGATGATGAAAAGCAAAAAGAACTCTCTAATATTATTTTTGAAATACTCAATGCTCAAGAGAATAAAAGCACTGTTTTAGACATTGCACAAGATGTAAGTATCTTCTTCATCAATGGTCTGATTAGCAAGTATGTTAGTGATTCAAAATTCAGACATGATTATGATAATTTTAAATCTGACAGTATTGATATAGATACTTATAAAGAGCTCATTTATGAGTTATATCCTCTTCCTGAAATTGATGATGTTAGAACAGAATTACAAGATGATTTAGATAGACTAAAGTGGTTTGAAGAGTTTTATGAAAACTTTATCAACTTTGATGCAAAAAGTTGGAAAGAAGTAAACGAAGACTTTAAAGCTCCATCTATGGGAGCAAAAAAATATCCTATTAGTGATCCGATAAAAAAAGAGTTAGAGAGTGGAACTTACTTATCTGTTTATAGTAATATTGATACAGCCAAAGAATCTCTATTTTTTAACAAAATAGAAAAAATACAAGAGTTACTACATCAGATAAAAAAGAGATATGACTCAAAATTAAATGAACTCAATAAAGTTGATTTTGATACAATTATTACGAAAACACTAGAAATAATTCCTCATGTCAAAACTCAATTTAAGTACATAATGGTAGATGAGTTTCAAGATACTAATGCTACTCAATTTGAAATAGTTAAAAGTTCATGTAACAGTAAAACCAACTTATTTGTTGTTGGAGATTCAAAACAATCTATATACTCTTTCCAAGGTGCTGAGATAGAAGTTTTCAATGATGCTATTCATGATACAAACATCTTTTCATCTATAGAAGATATGAGTCAAAACTACAGAAGTGATAGAGTTATCCTAGATAATGTCAACAATATCTTTAAAAAACTACTTCAAAAGAACACTCATCTCAAACTTCTAAGTCAAAATTATGAGGCACAAGCACAAGATTTATATACTACTCGAGATGGTGGTAGTTTTAGATATCTTATTACTTCACAACCATATAAAGAAGAATGTAATGAGTTAGATACTATCGCTCAATTCATTAGTGAAATATACAATAATGAGCATACAGAGTATAAACATATCAGTGAGCTCATTGCAAAGAAAGAAAAAGCAATCGCGATTATATTTGACAGTAGTACTAAAATGTTAGAACTCAAACAAAAGCTACGAGAGAGAGGAATTACAGCTAAAGTAAGTGCTAGTGATAATTTCTACCACACTAAAGAGATAAATGATATCTTTAATACCTTAAAAGCTATAGATATACTCTCGAGAAAGAGAGAAAAACTTACTAATACACAAAAGTACTATATAGTTGGTGCTATGCGTTCTAACATACTTAGATGTGATGATAACAGTATAAAAAACTATTTAGATACAAATACTATAAGTGATAAACTTTTTAAATACATAAATATTGCTAAAAACAGAACTCTCTCTGAAACAGTAAAATATATCTATGATGATTCCAATATCTTTGGAGTGTATGCACACTATGAAGATATTGAACAAAGAGTTGCAAATCTCTATAAATTTTTAACACTCTGTATGGAATATGAAAACTCAAATGCATCCAATTTATACAACTTTTTATCTCTCATGGAAAATGCAATATATTTTAGTGAAGCGAAAGAAGATGAAGCATTTTTTAAATCTGACAACACTAAGTCTATAGAGATTTGTTCCATTCACTCTACAAAAGGTTTAGCTTATCCTTTAGTCTTACTAGCAAATAGTGATAAAGGTCTTTATTCACAAGTAACATCTGATTCTCTAAAACATAATAGTTTCACACTCAATGGTACTAAAAAAGAGATAGTTGGTTTTAAAATCAACAATTATACTCCTTTGAGCCATAGAGTCTTAAAGGAGATAGACAAACTAAAGCATCTAGCAGAGAAAAAAAGACTGCTGTATGTCGCATTAACAAGAGCAGAACATGATGTAGTAATCTCTGCGCAACTAAAACAAAAAGCTGATAGTTCTATATCTTTTCGAGAAGATAGTTATCTACATATGATATGTCACTCACTAAAGATAGATATTGATGAGCTTTATGGACAAAATAAAAAGTTCTGTACTACTCTCAATGGTACTCATAGTACAACAAATCATATCACTAATATCACTAATATCACTAATATCACATATATTCCATATTCAGTAAAACCTCTCACTTTCAAATCTCATACTCTATCAAGTGCAACAAACCATGAGACAAAAACAATTGACACAACAGCAGCCAACTTAGGAACTGCAATACATAAAATTATAGAACTCTACTGGAACAGTTTTCATAAAAACAAAGAAGCTATACTTGATAAGATGATGATTTTTGAAGCATTACAAAGAGAATCTATCGTAAATCATATGAATAAATTTTACGAAAGTGAAATTTATCATTTACTCAAAAATGGAATCAAACATCACTTTGAATTAGAATTTAATGCAGATGATACAACAGGATTTATTGATTTTATCTATTATGATGCATCACAAAATGGCTGGATTATTATTGATTTTAAAACAGGTGTTGAAACAGAAGAAAAAACGAAACATTATCAAGAACAATTAGATTTTTATACAAAAGTTATGACAAAACTCAACTACAATATTATTGATGCTAAGTTATTATGGCTATAGAAAAGAGTTTCTTATCATACTAAACTTTTTAATACACTCTCCAGTGTACTAAAAAGTTCTCTTCTCAGACTCTTATTATTTAAGTCCTACAAGTGCTTTTGAAAGATTTGAGAAACCTGCATCAATTTCCTCTTTTGTTATTGTAAGTGGTGGTAAAAATCTCAGTGTATTACGACCAGCTTTCAGTACCATCACTCCATTTTCTCTAGCATTATTAATGATATTTGTCAGTGTATCTG
>Ga0256828_1001757_pt1 | contig 13348 bp, 9 predicted proteins | sample CV88metaG_FD_185993 | JGI IMG/M metagenome (GOLD analysis project Ga0256828, IMG submission 185993) | Hydrothermal vent microbial communities from East Pacific Rise, Pacific Ocean - CV88 | ecosystem: Environmental > Aquatic > Marine > Hydrothermal vents | place: Pacific Ocean: East Pacific Rise... | reverse complement strand
CTTTTAAAATAGTGATTTTTTTACCAGATAGTTTTGTGAAATTATCTATAAAAATAGCATTGTTATTTGTTGCCAAGACCAAAGGTATTTTAAAATAAGATGATGTAAAATTGAGATATTTTTTATCTTGTGAATAATTACTCAAAGGGAGTAAATCGCACTCACCATTTTTTATAAAGCTTATAGATTGTTTATAGTTTTGTGTTTCTACAAATGAAAATTTAGTGTGAAATTTCTTTTTTAAAAGATTAAAATAATCTGCATTCATACCTATATAGTTACCATTTGAGTCTATATCTTCATAAGGTAGTTTAGCTGTATTTACACAAACTTTTATGTTTCCCAACTTTTTCAAATAACTTTTTTGTTTAGATGATAAGATAGATGTTTTTCTTGATTGGTATATAAAATTGTCTATGTTGTTTTTAAAATTTACTAATCCGAGGATATTGTAAACATCTACTATTCTTTCGATTTTATTTTTAGATATATCTCCAAGTTTTGCATTATTATAGTAAGCAAGTTTTTTTAACTCTTGTGCTTCATATAAAAGTGCATCTCTTGTTTTGTGTTGAGTATTGTATTTTTTAAGTATAACATCGACAGTTTCATCTATATGACTGTAAGCATATCTCCATCCTTTAAGAGATGCTTGTTTAAATGCTTCAACTCTCTTTGGATGCTGTTTTAACTCTTGTGTAGATGTAAAAAGTATGTCATCATAAAAATCAAAACCATATTTTGCAGGGTTGTAGATGTTAAACTCTACACCTTTTTGTTTAAGTTGATATGGTTCGTTTGAGATATAAGCTGTTATGATATCTGTCTTACCATCTATGAAAGGTTTTAGTGAAAATACAGGTTTTTGTAGAGTCATATCTTTAAGTTGCAGATGGTTTGACTTTAACATAGCTATAAAAGATGCCGTAGATACTGCTTCACTGTCTATCATTAGTCGTTTGTTTTTAAAATCGCTTATGGAGTTAATGTTTGATGATTTTTTTGTAAGTAAAATATGTGGGGAGAGCTGATTTATGGCACTTATAAGTATGATGTTTGCACCATTTGCTTTTTTTAAAATAACACTTGGATAACCAACACCATAAGTAGCTTTATGTTTAACAACAGTATTTACTATATTTATACCGTTGTTAAATTCATTTATATCTACATGGAGTCCAGCATCTTTATAAAAACCCTTTTCTTTTGCCATATAGTAACCAGCAAATTGAAATTGGTGCTTCCATTTTAGTTGTAGTGTTACATTACTTAGTTGTGTTGTTGTTGCAAACAATAGAGTAGAAATGAGTAAGAAAATAAACTTGTACAATTCCCCCCCCCATTTGGATTTTCTTAAAAATTTATTATAACAAACTCAAACAAAAATTAAACTAAATTTACATTCCAGGTATACGAGGAATTTTACCTAGTTTTGAATTACGGCAGTACCAACCCCAGCCTTTTTTGAGCCAATGACCAACAAATGGCATAGGTATCATCTTTCCACCTTTATTATCTCTGTAAACAAATGCAGCTCCATCGCCACTATCCATAACACATAGTATATTTAGATGTTCCATATAACCTTTTTTCTCTCCCTCTTTGGAGATTTTAACTACAAGATTATGTGCTACATTTCTTGCCATAACTTCTGCAACATGCCCTTGTTTTGCTTTCCAGTCTGGTCCTTGTAGTGCTACACTATCGCCTATGGCATAAACATTGTCACATCCATCAACTTCACTAAAATCATTGATTTTTATAAGTCCTGCTTCATTTAGAGGTAAGTCACTGTTTGCAAAAACACTATGACCATCTCCAGCTGGAATGAACATTGTAAAATCGCTTTCAAGTTTTGAATCGTCTTCAAAAACTATCCCATCTTCTTCAAATCTTGTGATTTTTTTACCAAAATGTTTGTTTATGTTTAGTCTACTAAAAAACATATCCATCATTTTTAGAGCTTTATCTCCAAGTCTTTTACCAGGTTCAGCCATAGGAGCGAAAAAAGTCAGTTCAAAATTATCTCTTATACCAAGTTTTTTAAGTTGGTTGTGAACATTGAAAATCACTTCAAAAGCTGGACCTCCACGAACATTACTAGGGTCTTTTGGATTTCCACCAAATCCCATAGCTATCTTACCACTACCTTTTTTTATGAGTTTGTCTATTTCATCTTTAATTTTTAAAGAATCTTCTGGAGCACCACAGATAGATATGAAATTTTCACTACCATTGTGTTTCATTTTACCACTACCCATAGCTACTACAAGTTGTTCATACTCATAAGTTTCATTTTTACATGTAACTTTGTTTTCTTTTGAATTTATAGATTGAACTTCATCTATAATCAGTTCAAATCCGTGTGCTTTTTGAATATCTTTTAAAGGTACACACATATCTTCAAAACTACTTTCACCTGTTGGTATCCAGATAGATGTAGGATATATATAAAAATAATCACGATTAGAAATAAGGGTTACTTCAAACCCCTCTTTTCTTAAAAAAATCGCTGACTCAACACCAGCAAAACCACCACCTAAAATAAGAACTTTTTTCATAAATATACCTTGATATAATCTAAAATTATGTGATATATTACATAAAGTGATGTTAAAACTATATTAATTTTATATTTTATCCGTCATTTTTTAGTTATTTACCTATTTTAAAAATATCATCATAGTTATATTTTTCTATATCTATGTAGTATTTTGCTCCAACTTTTACAACTCTTTCATCTTTTTTAGAAAGTTTCTTGAACTTCTTAAATATTTTATCTATTTTTTTTGTTGAAATGTTGTTTTTTTTGAGATATTTTTTTAAAGATATAAGTTTTGGTTTTGTTTCTTCTATTTCTGCTTCTACATGTTCTTCTATCTTTAAAGGTTCTTCAACTTGTGGGATAAATTTGGAAGATATAGCATTTAAAAAGTTTTTTAGTTGTTCATCTTTTTCTTTATAGATTTGTTCTATATTTATTTTTTCAGCTATAAGCATTTGTTCTTTTTGTTCTCGAAGAGTTTTTGTTTCATCTTCTAGTTTTTCAACTTTTGCCTGAAGTTTTGCATTTTGTTCTTCTAAAAGTTTGTAGTATCTATCGTCTGTTGATGGTGCTTTTACTTGTCTTGTTTTTCGTACTTGTGGTTTTTGCTCATCTATAAAAACAATTTTCACACCATCTTCTACATCCGATTTTAAAGAGCCTCTTCTTACACGGTTATGTATAGCTTCTTTTGAAACACCAAAATATTCTGATGCTTCTATAATAGTCATTTTTTTCATAACTATCTCATATTTTCAAAAACCAAAGGTGCTTCCCATTCGCCCTCTTTGACCATTCTTATAACTTTTTGTAAGTCATCTAAGTTTTTGCCTTTTACTCTTATGCTGTCGCCCTCTATTTGTGCAGTTACTTTTAGTTTCATTTTTTTTATATCTGCAACAATTTTTTTAGCTTCTTTTGACTCAATATAGTCTACAACTTTAAAAGTAGCTTTTCTCGTGCCACCACTTGCATCTTCAACTCTTAGTTCATCAAGTACTTTTGAGCTAAGACCTTGTTTTAAAAATTTAGAGATTACTATATCTTTAAGTGCATCAAGTTTGTTGTCACTAGATGCTACTAAAACTAGTACCTTTTCTTTCTCTTTATAAGTTACTTCATAAGTAGTACCTTTAAAATCGTAACGGTTTGAAACCTCTCTATCTACAAGGTTTATTGCATTTTTAAAGTTCTGTAGGTCTATTTTTGCTGTTATATCAAATGAATGTTCTTTTGCCATTATTTACTCCTAATTATCTCAATAATCTATTTTATTTAATTTTAGATATTTTGTCAAATAAGAAAAATTTTGCTATCATAAGTTTAAGATTTTAAAAGGTTAAAATTATGTTGAACATCAAACTAGGCTCCATTGCTACAAAAGAGATTATGCCACTTAGTCCAAAAGATAGTGTTGAATACGCTTTAAACTATATGCGAGAACGGACTATAAGTTCTGTTGTTATAACAGAAGATGATGTTCCAGTTGGTATATTTACAGAGTTTGATGCTGTAAAAATAGTAGCACATAAGAGAACAAAGAATGTAAAACTTCAAGATGTTATGACAAAAAATGTTTTTTGTGTTTCTGAAGATAAATACACTCATGATGGTTATGTTTTGATGGAAGAACGAGGGTATAGACACCTGATTGTAGTAGATAAAGATGGAAAGTTTGCTGGTGTTGTTTCTGAGGGGGATTTTTTAAGACATTTAGGTTTTGAAGAGATTTCAAAAGAAAAAAGTGTTATAGATTTTATGAGCGATTCTATTTTAACTATAGATGAAAATGCAAAACTTACAAAAGTAGCATATCTTATGAGTGAAGGTAAGTGTAAGTATGCAATTATTTTAAAAGACAATGTTCCAAATAGTGTAGTTAGTGAAAGAGATATAACTTACTATTGTACTAAAAAATCTATAGACGATAAAAGAACAGTAAAAGTTGTAGCAAATAATCAGCTTATAAAGATTAAAAACACAACACCATTACAAGAAGCATCTGCTATGATGAAAGAGCATGGAGTACATCAGCTCATAGTTGCAGATGAAGATGATAATTTTGTTGGGATTATAACAAGACACGATATTCTTAAAGCTATTCACGGAACATATTTTGACCTACTTATAAAAACGATTGAAGATAAAAATGCAAAAGAGCAACTTTTAAAAGAGCATCAAAAAGAGTTAGAAAAGTTGGCAAATTTTGACCATCTTACAGAGTTACCAAATAGAGAGTTATTTCATAAACTGTTAGAAAAGTCATCAGCAAAGGCACAAAGAAACAAACATTTAACAGCAGTTGTATTGCTTGACTTAGATAGGTTTAAAGATATAAATGATAGTTATGGACATAGTATAGGGGATGAACTTCTTATCTTAATTGCTTCAAGATTGAAAAACCGTATAAGAAAGGGAGATGTTTTAGCAAGGTTGGGTGGAGATGAATTTGCTATAATCCTTGAACATATAGCTTATGATTATGATGCAGCAAAAACTACACAAGCTTTGTTAAAGTCAATAAAAGACCCATTTGAACTTTCAAACGGTGTTAGAGTTAGTATTGAGACAAGTGCAGGGATAGTTCTTATACCAAAAGATTCAGATAATGCAGAAAAAATACTTCAATATGCCGACAGTGCATTGAACGAAGCAAAAAGTGCAGGTCGTTTTACTTATAAATTTTATGCAAAGTCTATGACAGAAGCATCTAAAAAGAAGTTTGAATATGAAACAAAAATAAAACATGCTTTACAAAATAATGAATTTGAAATGTACTACCAACCACAAGTAGATATTCAAACTGGTAAAATTATATCAGCAGAAGCGCTTATAAGATGGAATGACCCTAAAAAAGGTATTATTCCCCCTATAGAGTTTATTCCCATAGCTGAGGAATCTATACTTATAAACGATATAGGTGTTTGGGTAACTAAAAATGTTTGTAAACAATTAGCTAAATGGCAGGAAAAAGGGTTTCATATATCTGTTGCTATAAATCTATCTCCAAATCAGCTCAAATACCAAGATATACTTCAAATGATAGACGATGCCATTTTAGAATCAAAATGTAACTCTAAGCTTTTAGAGATAGAAATTACTGAGGGTGCAATAATGCAAAATGTAAAAGAGGGACTAGAACTTTTACATGCAATAAAAGCAAGGGGCATCCGTATAGCTATAGATGATTTTGGGACAGGGTATTCATCTCTAGCATATTTGAAACAATTTCCAATAGATGTGTTAAAAATAGATAAAAGTTTTGTAGATAATTTACCATTTAACCCAGATGATACAGCCATTGCAAGAGCTATAATTAGTATGTCAAAAGCATTAGGCTACAAAGTTTTGGCAGAGGGTGTTGAAACAAAAGAACAGCTAGACTTTTTAGCAAGTGAAGGGTGTGATGTTTATCAGGGGTATTATAAAAGTAAACCTATAAAGGCTATAGAGTTTGAGAAGTTACTTGTTAAGAACTTCTAAAAACTCTTCTCCAAAACTATCGAACTTTTTAACTCCGACACCACTTACTTCTAACATAGAGTCTTTGTCTGTTGGTTTTTCATAAGCGAGTAGTTTTAGAGTTTTATCGCCAAATATGAGGTAAGGGGGTACTCCAAACTCTGAAGCTAACTCTTTTCTAAGAACTCTTAACTCTTCAAATAGTTTTTTGTCGTATTCAAAATTTTCATCTTGTTTTATTACTTTTTCTTTTTTACCAACTTGTAGTCTTGAAAGTTTAATATCTACACTTTTTTGAGACTTTAAAATAGTTACTGCATCTTGGGTAAGTTTTAGAGTTGAAAAATCTCCCAAAGTTACAATTTTAAGTTCGAGCATCCTTTCTACTATGACAAACCATTCTTTTTTAGATAGATATTTACCTATCTCATAGACTGAAAGTTTATCTGCCCCATTTGCTAAAATTTTTTGTTCAGTTGAACCTCTTAAAATATCTATGATGTAGTTTTTTCCAAAGTTTTGGTTTGTTTTATAGATGGTACTTAAAACCATCTGCACCTCTTTGGTTATATCTTTTCTTTCGTCATCACTATTTAGACAGTTATCACATCTGTTTTGGCAACTTTCTAGTTCATTGTTAAAGTATTGAGCTATTTGTTTATGAAAACATACTTCACTTGTGGCATATTTGTAAATGGTTTCTATTTTTTGTTCTTGATGTTGGATGTATGTTTTGTCTGTAATCTCATTTAAAAATCTTTTATGTTGAACAATATCTCCAGCATTAAAAAGTAGTAAAACTTCACTATCTTCTCCATCTCTACCAGCTCGACCTATCTCTTGGTAGTAGTTTTCAAGTGTTTTTGGCAATGACATGTGAACTACAAAACGGATGTTACTTTTGTCTATACCCATTCCAAAAGCTATAGTTGCTACCATAATGTTAATTTTATCATTTACAAAAATTTTAAAGTTCTGTTCTCTTGTGTGTTGAGGAAGTCCTGCATGGTAGGGTAGGGAGTTGTAACCATTTTGGTTTAAAAATGCACTAAGTTCTTCTGCTTTTTTTCTTGAACTAACATAGATTATGCCACTTTCATCTTTGTGTCTTAGTAAAAAATTTTTAAGTTGTGCTTGTCCGTTGCTTATTCTTCTTTCTGCTGAGATAAAAATATTTTTACGGAAAATTTTACCTTTTAAAACAAGAGGATTTTGAAGTTTTAGGTTTTTTAGTATGTCATTTTCTACATGTGTTGTACTTGTTGCTGTAAAGGCACAAATACCTACATGTGGAAAGTTTTCTTTTAAGTTTCCCAAAGCTCTATAATCGTCACGAAATTCATGACCCCATTGGCTTATACAGTGAGCTTCATCTACTACGAAAAAGTTTATATTTAGAGAGTGTAGTAGATTTAGGGTCGATTGTGTATTGAGTCGTTCAGGGGAGAGATATAAAAATTTGAGCTGGTTATTTTTTGCTTTAAATATAATCTCATCTATATCTTCATAACTTTGAGCAGAACTTATCATATCTGCTTGTATGTTTTGAGCTTTTAGTGAAGCTACTTGGTCTTGCATAAGGGCTATCAGTGGAGATATAATAATGCTAATACCATCCATAAGCATTGTTGGAAGTTGGTAAACTAACGATTTCCCACCACCTGTCGGAAGAATCATAAGTAAATCTCGATGGTTTAATATGGCATCTACTCCCTCTTCTTGAAGAGGTCTAAAAGAGTTATGTCCAAAAATATCTTTTAAAGTTTGAAGTTTTTGCATTAGTAATTTGCCGAAATAGCATCTACTTCATCCCAGCTAAGTGTTTGGGTTTTGTTTTGATGTTTAAGAATGTGTGCCACATATCTTGCAAACATATCTGTTTCTACATTTACATGTGAGCCTTTTTTATATGTAGAAAAGATTGTCTCTTTCATAGTATGTGGGATGATTGTTAGTCTAAAAGAGTCTTCATAAACATCATTTACAGTTAGGCTTACTCCATCTATAGTTATAGAGCCTTTTGGAACAATATATGGGATAAATTTTTTATCTACATGTACAAATATATCGTAAGAGTTTCCATTGTTTTTTATATTTAAAATATCTCCAACAGTATCTACATGTCCTTGTACCATATGTCCATCGAACCTATCTCCCATCATCATAGCTGGTTCTATGTGAACACGATTTTTATAGTTTTCTATTGCCAAAAGTTTTTGACTTTCTGGAGAGAGTTCTACACTAAAACCATCGTTATATATTTTTGTTACAGTTAAACAAGCCCCATTTATGGCTATGCTATCTCCAAGTGATGGTTTATGTTTTGCTTTTATGGTAAGTGTTGAGCCAACAAAGTTTTTTACTTCTGCTATCTCTTTAATTAGTCCTGTAAACACCAAGTGTCTCCTATTTATTATCTCATAACATTTGAACAAAGTCCAAAAGTTATTCAGTCACTAAAGCTTCGCCTTTGGCGAGAAAGTTTATTTTATTATCTCATAACATTTGAACAAAGTCCAAAAGTTATTTAGTCACTAAAGCTTAGCTGTTAGCGAGAATTAGTTCTCATTTTCTGTTCGTATGGGCTGTCTATAAGTTGTTTTGTTTTTCTTCGCATTTGCTTTTGCTTTTCGTATCTTTTCAAGTAAAGTATCTTTTGTATTTAGATGTTCATCTCTAACTTTATGTTCATCACTACCATCAACTTTTGGGTCGTACTCTACAATTTCAGGTACATAATCTTTAAATAAATCTTCACTCATTGAAAATTCCTCTCAAATATAATGCAAATGATACTTAAAAATGATAAAATTGCATTTAAACAAAACCTATAAAAGTGAAAAATATATGAATTATGATGTAATAGTTATTGGTGGTGGTCATGCTGGGATAGAGGCTTCCCTTTCAAGTGCAAGAATGGGTAACAAAACTTTACTTATATCTATGTTGGCTGAAAATGTTGGAGCAACAAGTTGTAACCCTGCCATTGGTGGTTTAGCAAAAGGACATTTAGTTAGAGAGATAGATGCTCTTGGTGGAGAGATGGGTCTTATAACAGATGAAGCAGGAATACAGTTTCGCATACTAAACCAAACAAAAGGTCCAGCCGTTCGTGGTAGTCGTGCTCAAATAGATATGGACAAATATAAACTCATAGCAAGAACAAAAGTTTTACAAACTAAAAACCTTGACTTAGCACAAGAGATGGTTGAGCGAATTTTAGTAGAAGATGGAGAAGTTGTTGGAGTTGAAACAGACCTTTTAAACACTTACAAAACTAAAAAAATCATCATAACAAGTGGAACATTTTTAAATGGTATTATTCATATAGGTGAAGTTCAACAAGTTGGTGGTAGATTTGGTGAGCAAACAAGTGTAAATCTAAGTAAATCTTTAAAAGAGGATTGTAACTTAGAGATGGCAAGACTAAAAACTGGGACATGTGCAAGGATAGATAGTTCAAGTATAGATTTTTCTGTAATGGAAGAACAAGGTGGAGATGAACTTCCAAACCCTTTTAGTTTTAAAACAAATCGTGAAGAGTTTAGAAAAACTAAAAAACAATTACCGTGTTACATAGCTTATACAAACTCAGCAACTCACAATATTATAGAATCAAACTTTTATAGAGCTCCACTTTTTACAGGACAAATAGCTGGTAAAAGTCCAAGATATTGTCCAAGTATAGAAGATAAAATAAGTAAATTTCCAGACAAAGAACAACACCATCTTTTTATAGAACCACAAACTATGGAAAATACAGAATGTTACATAAATGGTATGAGTACATCTTTACCACCAGAGGTTCAAAGAGAGATGATTCACTCTGTAAGAGGTATGGAAAATGCCAAAATAGTTCGTTATGGTTATGCCATAGAGTACGATTTTGTAGACCCAAGAGAGCTTAAGCATTCACTTGAAACAAAAAAAGTAAAAGGTCTTTACCTAGCTGGACAGATAAATGGAACAACAGGTTATGAAGAAGCTGCTGCACAAGGTCTTATGGCTGGTATAAATGCAAGTTTGTCCCTGCAAAACAAAGAGCCTCTCGTTTTAAGAAGAGATGAAGCATACATAGGTGTACTTATAGATGATTTAGTAACAAAAGGGACAAATGAACCTTACAGAATGTTCACATCTAGAGCTGAATATAGACTACTTTTAAGAGAAGAAAGTGCAGATACAAGACTTAGTCATTATGGTTTTGAACTTGGCTTAGTAGATGAAGAACTTTATAAAAAAGTACAAAAAAAAGATGAAGAGATAAGATACGGAGCAAATCTTTTAAATGAGATAAAATTTACACCAAATAAAGAAGTAAATGCACTTTTAGAGTCTATGGGTGAAGCACCACTTAAAGATATATCGACAGCTCAACAACTTGTTGCTAGAAAAAGTTTTGATGTTGAAAAGATGCTAAAAATTGTTCCAGAGTTGGCAAAATTTGATGACTATATAAAAGAGGAAATTTTAGTAGAGGGTAAATATGCTCGTTACATAGAAAAACAAAGTGAAGAGATAGAAAAAATGAAAAAATATCTTAAAATCAAAATACCTGAAAATTTTGATTTTGCATCTATTAGTGGACTAAGTAAAGAGGTTGTTGAAAAGTTAGAAAATTTCAACCCACCAACACTTCAATCTGCTATGAACATAAGTGGTATAACACCAGCTTCAATAGAAATTTTACACATTTATATAAAAATGGCAAGTAAAAAGTAGTATTGAATTCTATGCTATTTTTTGTTACAATAACTACTTTTTTAAAGGATTTTAATGGGTGAGTTTACAACTAAATATAAAACTACATATAGTGATGGTACAAGTCAGGTTGATGATAGGTTAGATATGGGAAAAGTGTCTGGGGGTGCTTTTACTTATGGGATTGTTGCTTTGGCTTTGATTGCTTTAGTTCCAGCTTTAGTTTTACTTCCACTATTTTTATATGTATATTTTGTACTTAAACATTTAAAAGGTTTTAAAAGTATAGACAGCTCTTACCAAAATGAGTTGTTAAAAACAAATGGGTACAAAGATTTAGGTTCTTTTATAAAATTTGCAAAGTTGAGAAGTTGGTTTCTTATCTTAGTTATGATTGGAGCTGTTGTTACTATAGATTATCTCTCTTTTACAAGTGGACATACATTGTTTGGTAGTAGGTATAGTGATAGTCTTTTTATTTACCAACTTAAAATAAGTGTATATCTTTTAGGACTTTACTGGGTTGTTCCTTTTATCATTAATAAAGATAGATTTATGGTAAAAAACCTTTTTGGTCTAAAAAAGCTAAATTTTCTTGAAAGATTGTATAACAAAAAACTAAAACTTTTTATGCTGGGTGTTGTTACTCCTACTTTGATTGTAGGTTTATTTATGGCAAATAGTACTTACCTTCTTATAAAATCAGATGAGATTACTCATAAAAATAATCTTTTTGATTATGCAACATATAGTTATCGTCCAGATGTTGTAAAGACTTTGAATGCAACGGCAAAAAAAGGTGATGTAGATAGTGAATTTTTAAACAAAAAAATCTACAATCCATCTCCATTAGATAAATTTTTAATCGATATAAATATCTTAGCTTCTTTTGGTAACAAACCATCTGACTGGTACTCTTCTGTAATGTACTATGCAAAAAAGAGCGATAACTTTCATCATAGTATTTTGTTTGAACTTCATGATGATGAAAAACCATTTACTATGAAACTTCATCAGTTAGCAGATCTATGTTTAAAACATAAAAATAAAAGTAGTAAGGGTATAAAAAAATGTAATTTAGATAGACTTGTAAGAACTTTTAAGAGATTAGGTGGAGATATAAATGCAGTTGATTACTTTGGAAATCCACTTGTTATAAGTTCTAGACCTGAATTAGCAAAAGCACTTATAAAAGCTGGTGCTAAAAATTGATGAATAATAATCTAAGGGATTAAGTAAAATGGATACTAAACAGTATATTTTAAACACTATAAAAACTCGTCCACTCATCATAGATGGAGCTATGGGTACACAACTCCAACAAAGAGATGACAAAATCCCAAAAGAAGCATGGGAAGGTAATGAGGGTTGTAATGAACTTCTAAATATTACAGCTCCAGATGTTATGAATGAGATATTTCATGCTTACCTTACAGCTGGTGCAGACTTTATAACTACAAACACTTTTGGCTCATTTAGTTGGGTTTTAGATGAGTATAACATTGGTAACCGTGCTTATGAACTTACTTATGCAGGTGCAAAACTTGTAAAAGAACAATGTGAAAAGTTTAGTACTCCTGAGCATCCTCGTTTTTGTTTAGGTTCTATTGGACCGGGGACTAAATTGCCATCGTTGGGACATATAACTTATGATGAAATGCTTAAAGGTTATACAGAATTTTGTTTAGCACTTATTGATGGTGGGGTAGATGTTTTCTTACTAGAAACTTGCCAAGACCCATTACAAATAAAAGCTGGACTACATGCAGTTAAAGAAGCTTCAAAACAAAGAGGTGTAGATATACCTGTGATGGTTTCAGTAACTATTGAGTTAAGTGGAACTATGCTTATAGGAACAGATGCTTCAACAATAGCTACTATTTTAGAGCCATTTGAGATACTTTCACTTGGATTTAACTGTGGAACGGGTCCTGAACAAGTTGAAAAACATGTAAAAACTTTGAGTGAACTTTGGAATAAACCCATAAGTGTACATGCAAATGCAGGACTTCCTCAAAACCGTGGTGGTTACACTTACTACCCAATGGGTCCAGATGAATTTACAGATAAACAAGAAAACTTTTTAAAGTATGATGGTGTTAGTTTTTTGGGTGGATGTTGTGGGACAACTCCTCAACATATACGAGCTTTGGTAAATCGTGTAGCTTCAAAACAACCAAAACAGCCATCTGGAAAACAAGAAAATTCACTTGCATCACTTTTTAACACAGTGCCACTTATGCAAAAACCAGCTCCACTTTTAATGGGTGAGCGAAGTAATGCAACAGGTTCAAAAGCATTTCGTGAACTAATTTTAGCTGAAGATTATGAGGGAACTTTGTCTGTTGCCCAACAACAAGTAAGAGCAGGAGCACACCTTTTAGATGTAAATGTTGGTTTTGCTGGTCGTGATGAAACAAAAGATATGAATGCAGTTATAGGTATGTATAACCAAAAAATTGCAATCCCACTTATGCCAGATTCTACTCAAACAAAGGGACTTGAAACAGCACTAAAAAACATAGGTGGTCGCCCCATACTGAACTCTGTAAACCTTGAAGATGGTGAGCCAAAGTTCGATGAGGTTTGCCAGTTGGCTAAGAAGTTTGGTACAGCTCTTGTTTGTTTAACAATAGATGA
>Ga0256828_1001756_pt1 | contig 13348 bp, 13 predicted proteins | sample CV88metaG_FD_185993 | JGI IMG/M metagenome (GOLD analysis project Ga0256828, IMG submission 185993) | Hydrothermal vent microbial communities from East Pacific Rise, Pacific Ocean - CV88 | ecosystem: Environmental > Aquatic > Marine > Hydrothermal vents | place: Pacific Ocean: East Pacific Rise... | reverse complement strand
CAGATGGTGTTTTTACTATTTCTATATTATCTTTTATGAGAAAACTCTGGATTTTTGAAATATTTACAGCATAAATTTTATTTGAACCAGTATAAAACATAGCAAGTTGCATAACATTTCTAAGATGACTTTTAGTTATATAATCGACATTTTCTTGTATGTCATTTACATACTCTGACTTACTCATTTTCTACTCTCTCGTTTGTTACTATCTCTATCATTTTTTCTATGAGAGGGTTTACACTATTTGGTTTTAAAGGTTTCACAAGGTAACCTTTAACACCTTTTGAAATCATAGCTTTAACCCTGTCTGCTCCACCCTCTGTTGTTGCCATTACAATTTTTATATGTTGCAATTCTGGTGTTTTATGTACTATTTCAACCACCTCATCACCATTCATTCTTGGCATATTCCAATCAAGTATCATCACATCTATATCTGGATTGTTTTTTAAGTAGTCCAAAGCTTCTATACCATCTTTGGCTTCTGCTACTTCTACATCTTTAAAATTATTTAAAATACTTCTTTTTATAACAAGTCTAACTGTTGTACTATCGTCTACTGTTAAAAATTTGATTAGATTTGGATTTGACTCAGGTTTTACTTCATCTTCTTTTTCAAACATATTTGAAAGTTGTAAAGATGAAGAAGTAAAACCAACTACAAGAGTACTGTTGTCAACAACTGCTAAACCCTTTGCACCCTCAAAAGCAACATCAACATTTTGAATCTCTTTTGTATATAAATTATATCTATGAAGTGAACTTTTAGTTAAAACCCATAAACAATTTTCTTCATAGTTAAACTCAATTTTTACTATGTCATCTTCTAAAACTGCTATTTTTTTAGACTCTATATCTTTTTTAAAATTATTTAAAGAAATTTGAAATAAACGATTTTCATTTGTATAAAAAACATCTCTTTTCGAACAAAGGATTGTGTCTAGTTTCTCTTTTAAAACAAGTTTTGCTAACTTACTTTTTTGTACTATATCTATAATTATTACATCATTTTGACTAACACATAAAATGATACTATCGCTAACAAAAGAAACTCTACTTAAAGCCTTTGATTTAGCAAATAAAGATAGATTTAAAATTGCTTCCCCATTTAAACTATGAACAATTTTTATACGACCATCTTCTAGCCCTAAAATAATATGCATACCACTTTGCGATAAACCAATACTAGTCACAACATCTCTAGGAGCTAATTTTATACTATTTAAAACCTCAGATTTTTTTAGATTTATAACTTTTAGAAATTCATCATCAACATAACAAAGCATATCCCCTTGAACATCAAAAATATCACTAAGTTCATAGTCTAAAATCTCAACTCCACTAGACAATAACCTACAAACTTGTTTGTTAAAAGATGAGTAAAGTCCATCTCTACCTGAACATAAAAATTCAGATACTTTAAAATCTTGTAAAACCTTAGTTTCCATCAAACACACCCTTTTTTGTTACAGTTTTATTTTAGTTCATATCCAACTGATGGAGCCATTTTTACCATCAATTCTTGTGCAACTTTAGTTTGGTAAGGTTTTATAAGATACCCACTAACACCCAGCGCCAAAATTTTCTTTATTTGTTCGTCACCACACTCTGTTGTTTGCATAATCACTTTTATATCTTTAAACCTATCATCTGCTCTCATAGTTTTTAAAAACTCCATACCATTCATAACTGGCATATTTACATCGAGTAAAATTAAAACTACATCACTATTTTTTTCCAATATATCCAAAGCTTCTTGCCCATTTTCAGCTTCAAATATCTCAACATCTTTTATAACCATCTGAGCTGATTTTTTCAATATTTTTAACATTGTTAAACTATCATCTACTAGTAAAATTTTTGTACCCATATTTTTCCTTATCTATCTTATCTTTAAATTGAACCCAATCTCTACTTAAACACTTGTTAAACTAAGAGTTTTTCTAACCTCTTTATCTATTTCAAACACATCATCTACACTTTTTGGTTCATAACTAAACATCTCATAAGCTTTTAGTATTGTTTTACTTATATCTAAAAAACCAATCTTTTTGTCTATAAACTGTTGTATTGCTACCTCATTCGCAGAGTTTATAATCACCCCACGGTTTGGATTTTTAAGTAAATCCTCTTTTATCTCCCAAATTGGGTAACGACTTGTTTGTATCTTTTTAAACTCCAAATTTCCAACTTCAAGTAAATCTACATGTGGAAGTATGTTTTGCTCCACTTTTTTACCCACTGCATAAGCTATGGGAAGTTGCATAGAGGCATTTGCAAAGTGTGCTGTTGTAGAACCATCTTTAAAGTTTATAAGTGCATGTATGAGAGATTTTGTTTCTATAATGGCATCATACTCTCCCTCTCCAAAAAGCCATCTCGCTTCTAAAAGCTCAAACATTTTATTTACCATTGTGGCACTATCTATGGTAATTTTTTGCCCCATTGACCAGTTTGGATGTTTTTGTGTATCTGCTAGTGTTGCACCTTTTAGTTTAGAGAGTTCCCAGTCGCGAAATGCCCCACCACTTGCTGTAATAATCATCTTCTCAACAGGTCTATCTTGTAAAAGATACCAAAGCCCAAAATGTTCACTGTCTATGGGTTGGATTTTTGAAGTGTCTATAAACTTTCCACAAGCAACAAGACTCTCTTTGTTTGCAAGAGCTACTTTTTTACCACACTCTATCGCTTTTAATGTTGGTAAAAGCCCCAAAAAACCAACAAGTGCATTTACAACAAGTTCACTTTTTGAGTCTTTTATAACATCTAAAATAGCATCATTTCCAGCAAAAACATTTTTATGTTCTACACTTTTTATATCTGCTTCATCTGCTATCACAACCACTTTTGGATTATGCTCTTTTAGTTGCTCATTTAAAAGTTTTATGTTTTTTCCAGCTACCAAAACCTCAACATCTATGTTGAATTTTTTTGCTACATGTAGAGTGTTTACCCCTATGGAGCCTGTTGAACCAAGTAGTACCATTTTTTACCTTCTTCTATAACTTAGTGCTTCTAAGATATGTTGCTTTTTTATAACTTCACACCCATCCAAATCTGCAATAGTTCTTGCAACTTTTGTAACTTTTTTTATACTTCTAAAAGAGAGTGCAAACCTTTGTATAGCTTTGTCTAAAACTATTTGTGCCTCATCATCAAACACACAAAACTTCTCTATCTCACTGTCTTCTAACTTTGCATTGAAAACTTTTTGCCCACGACTTAGCAAAAACTTATGAGCTTTCATAACCTCTACATGTAGCTGTTTTGAAGAGATGGTTGTTTTGTCAGTTGGAGATACTTTTTGCATCACTACATGTAAATCTATCCTGTCTAAAAACGGTTCGGAGAGTTTGTTTTTATACCTTTGTATCTCTACATCGCTACATCTACACTCTTTGTCCTCATCTAAAAGATTTCCACACGGACACGGGTTCATCGCCCCTACAAACAAAAAGTCTGCATCGTATTCTATCTTTGCATTTACCCTTGAAACTCTTATTTTTCTATCTTCAAGTGGTTCTCTTAGGGCTTCTAAAACTTTTTTACTAAAATGTGGAAGCTCATCAAACATCAAAATCCCAAGATGGCTAAGCCCCACTTCCCCTATCATCGCTTTTTTTGTTCCACCACCAAAGATACTCGCCTGAGTTGAACTGTTATGTGGACTTCTGTAAGGTCTTAGAGGTTTAAAGTCTGGCTCTTTTGCATCTGCAATTTGTAGTTTTGCCACCTCTAAAATCTCTTCACTTTTTAGTGGTGGTAAAATGTATCTGAGTCTTTTTGAAATCATACTCTTTCCACAACCTGCACTACCCTCTAAGATGATGTTGTGCAAACCCGTGGCACTTATGAGAGAAGCTCTTTTGGCAATTTGTTGTCCTTTTACATCTTTAAAATCTTCCACATAATCTTGTTCATAAAAGTACTTCATCCCATCAAACTCATAAAAATCAAACTCAAATTCTGTTTGTTTTATGTTTGGTTTTACATTTTGTTGATTTTTTAAAAGTTCTATTGTTTCACTTAAAGTTTTAACACCATAAAAATCTATATTTGGGATTTTTGAGAGTTTTGAAAGTGCCGAAAATGGAACTATCGCTTTTTTTACAATATTTTGATTTGCCAATGAAAGAAGTATAGGGTAAAGGTGTAAATTTTCTTTTACAACACCATCTAAACCCAACTCTCCAAAAACAAACCACGAACTTAAATCCTCTTTCAACTCATCCAAAGCTATAAGAAGTGCTATACTAAGGTCAAACTGTGAACCAGACTTTGACAAATCGCTAGGTGCTAGGTTTATGGTAATTCGTTTTGGTGGAAATGTAAACTCATTGCTTAAAAGAGCAGACTTAACTCTCTCTTTTGCTTCTGTTATGGAGGTATTTGCCATCCCAACTATACTAAACGATGGCAAACCTTTTGTAAGTGTAGATTCAACTAAGACAGCTTTTGCTTCTAAGCCATCATAAGTTGCACAAGAGACTTTTTTCATAAACTATGCTTTTTTATGTTTTCTCTCTTTTTGAAGTCTTTTATACTCTTTTTCAAACTTCTTTCTTTTTATATAAGATAATTTATCTATAAACAAAATACCCTCTAGATGGTCTATTTCGTGTTGAATAGCAATAGCCAAAAGACCATCTGCGACCATATCGTGTTTTACACCAAAACGGTCTTGGTAAGAGATTTCAATTTTATCGTGTCTTTTTATATCTTCATAAAATTGTGGCACACTTAAACAACCCTCTTGGTACACTGTTTCACCACTAGAACTTTTTATAACAGGATTTATAATCTCTAAAAGGTTTTCATCGTGTTGAACACCCTCTTCATCTGGTATATTTAGTATAAGTACTCTTTTTGCATGTGCCACTTGTATAGCTGCTAGACCTATACCATTTGACTCCATCATCATAGGGTACATACTATCTAGCAAATCGTGAAGTTTTTCATCAAACTCCACAACTTCTTTTGATTTTTCTTTTAATTTTCTATCTGGGTATTCAACTATTTTTAACTTCATTTTTCATCTACCTCCATATCTTCCACATTTATATCTTCATCATCTTCTCTAATTAAAACAGCATAGTCATGATCTCTATCTCCATAAGCCATCTCCATAGCATCCAAAGCACCCACTAAAATCTCTTCAGCTGAATGTTTAGTATCTATCTCTGTTATACCTATTGCTATTTTTAAAAGTATCTCTCTGTCTGCTAAAAAGAAGTTAGAGTTAGATACCAAATCGCAAAGTCTATCACTCGCTTTTTTTGCACTTTCTATATCGGTATGTTTTAAAAGCATAGCAAACTTACCATTACCATAATGAGCTACAATATCACTTCTTCTTGAAGTTTTTAACAAAAGCCTAGCTATGGTTCTTGTCATAAGAAGTAAAGCTTTTTCATTTTTTACACTATTTCTAAGTTCACGAGATAACTCTATCATTATAAAAGAACTTTTGTGGTTAAACTCTTTTACTAGACCTATCTCCTGCTCTATCTTGGTCATAATATACCGTTTGTTATAAACTCCAAAAGCATTATCGAAAATAGTTTCATTTTCTACACTTTTAATAATCTTCGCTGTTTCTTCATAAAGATTTTTTATTTTACCACTTTGCTTTGCCAAAATAGTACCCAATTTTTTAACATCATCATCTAAAGCTTTCATAGTTGAAAGTAGTGTTTCAGCATTTTGTTTTTTTTCTAAATCGTGTTTTCTTTTATCGAGTATTTTACCCATAAGAGAGATATTTTTGTAAAGACCAGCAGTAATAGTAAGTATACTTTTAATAGTAGAAAAACCCTGTTTTAGGTTATGTTCAAGTAGTATTGTAGTTTCATCGTCGTTGTTTTCTTCAAGCTCTAAGATAGATGCTATCTGCTTTCTAAGACTTTCTGCTTTGTCTTCTAAAAGTCTGTCAAAATACAACGAAAAGTTGTTTGGAGTAGGTGGCAGATTATCTTTTATAAGAGATTCTAAAACCTCTTTTGAATAAAGTTCTATATCACTAGAAACATCCTCTGTAATAACATTATCAGCCCCAGAAGACAAGTCATTTACTTGTCTTTTTTTAGAGTCCTCTGCCATAAAAAATCCTTACTCTTTTTCGTTTTTAACTAAAACCTCATCTATAAGGCCATATTCTTTTGCTTCATAAGCACTCATAAAGTTATCACGATCTGTATCTTCTTCCACAGTCTGCACTTTTTGAGATGTGTTTTTAGCTAAAATCTCATTTAACTCTTTTTTCATACGAAGAATCTCTTTTGCTTGTATCTCAATGTCTGTTGCTTGACCTTGAGCTCCACCTAATGGTTGGTGAATCATAATTCTTGCATGTGGAAGAGCATATCTTTTACCCTTTTCACCAGAAGATAGTAAAAAAGCACCCATAGATGCTGCTTGACCTATACAAATAGTTACAACATTTGGACGGATATAGTTCATAGTATCGTAAATAGCCATACCAGCAGTTACAACACCACCCGGAGAGTTTATGTAAAGGTAGATATCTTTTTGTGGATCTTCTGCTTCTAAAAACAAAAACTGTGCAACGATTGTTGAAGCAACAGCATCGTTTACCTCTCCACTTAACATAACTATTCTATCTTTTAAAAGACGAGAGTAGATGTCATAAGACCTCTCCCCTCTACCTGTCTTCTCAACTACATACGGGATATAGCTCATACTTATGCTTCTATTTTAGAGTTTAAAAGTCCAGAAAGAACTCTATCTTCTACCATTGACATTTGGATAGCTGGAATATAACCTGCTTCTTTGTACTGGTCAAAAACTTTTTGTGGGTCTTGTCCCATTTGCATAGCTTCAAAGTAGATAGTTTGCATAACTTCATTTTCTTCAACTTTTACACCCTCAGCTTGTGCTAATGAGTCAATGATAAAAGTAGCTTTTACACTTTTTTGTGCTTCTTCTCTTAAACTTTCACGAAGTTCTTTAAGTTTGTCTGCATCTTCACGAAGTTCTTTTATCTCTTCTTCTTTCATACCTCTTGCTTTGTTGTTAAGAGCCATATCTATCTCTTGTTCTACAACAAACTCTGGAAGGTCAAAAGTTAAAGAAGAAACATAAGTTTCAAGTAGAGCTGGTTTTAAACTTTCATTGTAAAGTTTTGTAAGTTTTTCAGTTTCAAGTTGAATTTTAACTTGTTCTTTTAACTTAGCTACATCAGCATCTTCTTGACCTGGTAACATTTTTTTAGCAAGTTCGTCATTAATCTCAACTTCCTCTTTTACTTTTATACCATTTACTTTTACTTTAAACTCTGCATCTTTACCAGCTAGTTTTTCACCACCGTAATTTTCTGGGAAAGTAACTTTTATAGTAGCTTCATCACCTTTTTTCATACCAATTACTTGATCTTCAAAACCTGGTATGAACTGACCAGAACCTAAAAGAAGTTCAAAGTTTTCAGCTTTTCCACCTTCAAAAGGTTCACCATCTACAAAACCTTCAAAATCAATTACTGCTGTATCGCCAGATACTAATGCACGGTCTTCTTCTACATCAGCTAGAGGTGCTTGTGACTCAGAAAGTTCTTTAATTCTTGCATCAATCTCTTCATCTGTAACTTCTGGTTTTTCAAAGTCAGCAACTACTGCTTTGTAGTCTCCTAAATCTATCTCTGGTCTCATAGCAACTTTTACTACTACATCTATTTTGTCATCTGACTTGTCAAATTTAGTAATAGACGGCTCACCTATAAGTTTGTCATTTGCAATACCCATCTCATCTAAACCATTACTTAAAACTTCACGAAGAAGTTCAGCTTCTGCATCTTGAACAAGTTTTTCACCATATTGTTTTTTAACAACAGCAACAGGAACTTTACCTTTTCTAAAACCTTGAACATTTGCAGTTTTACTAAGTTGTTTAGCTATTTTTTCTACACTTGCATTTACTTCATCCATTGAGATTACAGTACTAATTTCAGCATTTGCACCGTCTATTTTATTTGTTTTGATTTCCATCAGTTTCCTTTAAATTATTTGTTACATAGTATTTACACTATTATTTTGGGCAATTTTAACTAAAATCTGCTTTTAGTTAGCTTTTACACCATTTTGGTTTTAAGTTCAAAACCAAAATCCAAACCACAGCCACATCTATCATCACATCTGCAAAGTTAAATACTGCAAAATTAAATCCACAATGCCAGTAAACCATATCTACTACACCACCGTGAATAAACCTGTCGTATATGTTTGACAAAGCACCACCTAACATAAGCCCAACAGGAAAGGCGAAACACAACTTTTTCAAATAGTAAATATACCCAAATACACTCAGAACAATCACAATTTGAATATACTTCAACCACTCTTGTAAAAATGCAAACATAGAAAATGCCACACCTTTGTTGTAAACCAAAATAAAATCTACACAATCTGTATAGTACCTAAAACCCTCAACAAACAATGTTTTTATATTTTGGTCAACTATGAAAACTCCACTTAAACTCAGCAACAAAATAGCACTAAGTTTTAGATAAAAATTAGGCATTTAAAACTTTTTTAAAAAATTTACTCATCTCATCTACTTTTTGATTCATAACTTTTTCATCTTGTGCTTCTAAAAGTATTCTAAGTTTATTTTCTGTTCCTGAGTATCTTATGAGATGTCTTATACCTAAACCTTCTAACTCTTTTAGTTTTTCTTGAAGTCCATCTATCTCATCTAACGGTTTTTTTACAGCTACATGTAGATTTACAAGTTTTTGTGGACATAGTTCAAATGGTCTTAAAAGTTTAGATGCTACCTTTTTCTTCTCAACAAGCATAGCTAAAATCTGCAATGCACTAGCTGTTCCATCGCCAGTCTTTGCATAATCGTACATAATCACATGTCCACTTTGTTCCCCACCAAAATTTAGACCATCTTTTTTCATAACTTCAAGAACATTTTTATCACCAACATCACAACGATGAAGTTCTAAACCTTCTACATGTAGAAAATCTTCAAGGCTTTTGTTACTCATAACAGTAGCTACCATACCTTTACCTTGTAAAAGCTTTTTGTCATTTAAATGTTTAGCTAAAGCCCCTAAAAGTTGGTCTCCATCTACAACTTCACCTTTTTCATCTACAACAACCAATCTATCTGCATCACCATCCAATGCTATCCCAATATCTGCTCTAAATTTTATAACATTTTGAGCAAGATTTCTTGTATGCAATGCTCCACAATCTTCATTTATGTTAAATCCATCTGGTTTGTTGTGTATTACAAAAACTTCTGCACCTAGTTCTTCTAAAATAGTTGGTGCAACTTTGTAAGCAGCCCCATTTGCCGTATCTAAAACAACTCTAATGCCTTGAAGTGTAAGCCCACGAGGAAAAGAATTTTTAAGTTCAACTATGTAACGACCTATAACATCATCTATTCTTTTAGCCTTACCTATATTTTTACCTGTAACTTGTGCTGACTTTATTAGCTCTTCATTGCTATAAATTTCTTCTATTTTTTTCTCTATAGTACTTGAAAGTTTATCCCCATTTGCATCAAAAAATTTTATACCATTATCTTCAAAAGAGTTATGTGAAGCACTTATCATAATCCCTGCATCACATCTCATATTTTCAGTTATGTAAGCTATAGCTGGAGTTGGCATAGGGCCTATTTGTATTACATCATAACCTATAGCTGTAAGACCTGCAACTATGGCATTTTCTATCATATAACCACTTCTTCTTGTATCTTTTCCTATTAAAATTTTATTTGTTCTTGCATTTTGTTTGAAGTAGATCCCAGCTGACATAGCTACTTTCATAGCTAGTTCCACATTTAAGAATGTTCCTGCTTCTCCTCTTACTCCATCTGTTCCAAAAAGTTTCATATTTTGCCTATCTTTTAAATTTGTTTCCTTATTTTAACACCCTTTAACTTAATTTTAATTATTTTTAAGCTAGAATTTCGCACTTAAATTTAATGAGAAGGACTCATAAATGGCAAATCACAAGTCATCAATTAAGAGAATTCGCCAAACAATCGTTCGTACTGAGCGTAATCGTTTTTACAGAACTCGTCTTAAAAACATCGTAAAAGCAGTTAACACAGCAGTTGAAGCTGGTAACAAAGAAGAAGCACAAGCAGCATTTAAAGTTGCTAACCAACAAATTCACAAATTTGTAAGCAAAGGTATCTTGAAAAAAGAAACTGCTTCAAGAAAAGTTAGTCGTCTACACAAATCTGTAAACGCACTATAAGGCTAACTCTATGTTGGCAGATAAACTAAATCCGTTTATCAACCGTTATAACGAACTTAGCGAACTGCTAAGTTCACCTGACATCACATCTGACATCAAAAAGATGACAGAACTTTCAAAAGAACAATCTTCACTTTTACCTATCGTTGAAAAAGCAAAAGAATACAAACAAGTCATTGAAGAGATAACTGAAGCAAAAGAGATGCTAAGTGACCCTGAAATGGTAGATATGGCAAAAGAGGAACTTCGCGAACTAGAACCACAAAAACCTGCATTGGAAGAAGAGATAAAAATGTTACTTCTACCAAAAGATCCAAATGATGACAGAAATATCATCGTTGAACTTCGTGCTGGTGCTGGTGGAGATGAAGCTGCTATCTTTGTTGGTGACCTTTTTGGTGCTTATACAAGATATGCAGACCTAAAAGGTTGGAAGATAGAACTTATCTCCACTTCTCCTAGTGATGCTGGTGGTTACAAAGAGGTAATTGCACTTATAAAAGGTGAACAGGTTTATAGTAGGTTGAAGTATGAAGGTGGAACTCACCGTGTTCAAAGAGTTCCAGCAACAGAATCACAAGGGAGGGTACATACATCGGCTATAACAGTTGCTGTAATGCCAGAAGTTGATGATGTTGAAATAGAGATAAATGAAAACGACCTTAAAATAGATGTTATGAGATCATCTGGTTGTGGTGGACAATCTGTAAATACAACAGACTCTGCTGTTCGTATAACTCACTTACCAACTGGTATGGTTGTTACAAACCAAGACCAAAAATCTCAACATAAAAATAGAGAAAAGGCTATGAAAGTTTTAAAAGCAAGACTTTATGACCTTGAACTGCAAGAAAAACAAAGTGAAGATGCTGCTCAAAGAGCTGCACAAGTGGGAACTGGTGATAGAAGTGGTCGTATACGAACATATAACTACCCTCAAAACCGTATAAGTGACCATAGAATTAACTTAACACTTTACAGACTAAATGAGATAATGGGTGCTGGTCTTTTTGACGAAATCATAGAACCACTCATAGCAGATACACAAGCAAAAATTGTAGAAGCTGCTGGATTGTAGAAGATTTTTTCTTCTACATCATTTAAAAACACTAACCATATTTTTACCATTTTTCTTAGATATATACAAAGCTGTATCTGCATTTTCTATCATTTTATCTAGTGTTTCAAAACTATCTACAAACCCAAAATCGACACCAAAACTACAACTAAAATGACCAACACCTTCAACATTTATAGCATTTACAATTTTTCTTAGTTTTTCGGCTAACTCTTCAACTGTATCTACATTTTTAGCACCTTTAACCATAACTATAAACTCTTCACCACCCCATCTTATGAGCATATCTGTTTCTCTTAAAGTATGTTTTACATTTTGAGCTAAAATTTTTAAAACATCATCCCCTTTACTATGACCATAAGTATCGTTAATAATTTTAAAATTATCTATGTCAAAAAATATGACTCCTATTTGAGTATTTAAAAACAACTCTTTTGAAATTTCTAATTTTTTTCTATTGTAAAGAGATGTTAATTCATCTACCATCGATGCTTCTTTTAAGTTTTGAGCCTCTCTTTCAAACTCACTAACATCTGTTAGAAACAGTAACCAATGTCTTTTCGTTTTTTTCATTGTTGGTCTAAAATAAGAACCATTTTTAGAAAGCAATATATGCTCATTTGCAAGTATTTTTTCCCTTACTTGCTCACTTGAAAGCATATCTTCCGAACCCATTCTCTCCAAAATATCTTTTAAATAAAATTCTTTAAAATTTATAGTTACAAATATATTTTTAAATGCTTTGTTTGTTAACTCTACTTTCATATTTTCATTAAGTAAAATCACAAGCTCATTTTGTTCTTCAAAAATAATTTTCACAAGTTCCATATAACTGTTTAGTTCAGCTTTTGTAACTAAGTTGTCTGCTATTAGATTTATCTTAGTTATGAGTTTATTTCTATCTATAGGTTTTATGAGGTAACCATTTACTCCTATATCTATAGCTTCTAAAAGGTACTTAGAATCACTAAATGCTGTGGTAAACAAAACAGGTATTTGGGCATCTAACTTTTGTATCTCTTCTACCATCTCTAAACCTGTCATTTTAGGCATTCGTATATCACTAATTATAAAGTCTATCTTTTCATTTTTAAAAGTTTCTAACCCTTCAAGACCATTAGATGCAACAAAAACATTTTTCATAACTCGTCTAAGTATCATTGAAAAAGCTTCTCTAACTTCTGGCTCATCTTCAACATATAAGACATTTAATTTAGATAAATTTGGACTAGCTTGAACTCTACTCATTTACGGTTACCCCCCCCCGTTTATAGGCATAATTATTTCAAACATCGCACCATCATTCACATTTTTACATGTAATAGTTCCTTGCATATGTTCCAAAATCTCTTTTGACATATAAAGACCCATACCTGTTCCTTTTCCTTGTTCTTTTGTTGTAAAGTAAGGCTCAAAAACCCTATTTACTACATCAAGTGGTACACCACCACCGTTGTCCTGTATAACTATTTTTAGATTTTCATCAACTTTTTCATTTCTTATAGATATTTTACCATTTTCAATGTTATTTTCATCTATTGCATCTCTCGCATTTGAAATAATATTTAAAATAACTTGTATAAATTCATTTCTAAAACCAAAAATATCAATCGGATGTAGTTCCAAAATAAGCTCTATATTGTGATTTTTAAGTTGGTCTTTTTGCAATGAGATTATAGATTCTATAGCATCTTTAACATTAAACATCTTTTTCTCTTTATCTTCTCTGAAAAAGTTTCTAAAATCGTCTATTGTGTTTGACATAAAGTTTATAGTTTTCATATTTTTTTCAACAAATACTTCAACTTCTTCAACACTACATTGCTTGTCCTCTGCCATATCTATAAGTAATTGTATGTTAAGACCTAAAACATTTAAAGGTTGTCTCCATTGGTGGGCTATAGCTCCTATCATCTCACCCATAGCTGCCATTTTTGCCTGTTGCATAAGTGCTTGGTCTTTTTTTCGTATCTCAATTACCTGTTTATCTACACTTTTTTGAAGATTTTTATTTAACTCCTGTAACTCC
>Ga0256828_1001755_pt1 | contig 13350 bp, 12 predicted proteins | sample CV88metaG_FD_185993 | JGI IMG/M metagenome (GOLD analysis project Ga0256828, IMG submission 185993) | Hydrothermal vent microbial communities from East Pacific Rise, Pacific Ocean - CV88 | ecosystem: Environmental > Aquatic > Marine > Hydrothermal vents | place: Pacific Ocean: East Pacific Rise... | reverse complement strand
CTTTGTATGCCACAGCAAGTGGTGCACCAAAAAACTCTTCAACACTATCTTCTTGTGCTGTTGCAAACTCTGCATGGTAAATAACTAGACGACGAGGTGTATAGTAAAACTCAAACTCACTGATAAGGTTATGCTTTTCTAAAATAGCAAGATATTTTTTTTCTATATTTTGTAACTCTTTTAGTAGTGGAATCGCAGGAAGCTCTTCAACACCAATCTCAATCAATAATGGTTTAAACATAGTAAGACTCTTTATATATAAATTAACGCGATTGTAACCATTTCTTCGTTAAAAACTTGTAAAACTACTTTTAAATTAAACTTAAATAAGACAAATATACTCCTGTTTATGAGAATACTAAAGTTTTTAAAGCTACAATACGGCAATTAAACTTAAACAAAAAGGATTTAAAATGCCAAAAATTAACAAATATGTTGATATTGACACAGTAGAAAGAGAAGCAAAAAAAGATTTAATCGATCGTCATTCACCATTTATTACAGTAGAGGGTGTTGCTAAAAAAGGTGAGACTCTTAAAGTAAATGTAAAAATGGGGAACGAATATACTCACCCAGATGATTTCGATCACTATATCGAGTCTATCACACTTTTTAATGGTGACACTAAACTTGCTATGGCTACTTTTGTACCTGGTACTTTAGGAAATGAAAAATCTCATGCTGAAGTTACTTTTACTATCCGTCCAATGGGTAAAAAACTTAACTTAGTAGCTCATGGTTACTGTACTAAACACGGTATTTGGGAATCAACTCCAGTTATTGTAGAAGTTACTGAGTAGTATTTTCTTCCTCTAAAGCCCTTTTGTAAGGGCTTTCTTACTTTACATCCTCTATGACAAGAGGTTTATATCCAAAATAAAATTTATCATTTAACTCCACTGAACCATATGAAACTTGAAAGTGTTGAGGATTCTCTTTCTCTTTTGAAATCACTTGTAGATAATAAGTTCCTGATGTAAGTACAATATTTTTCTGATAACTTAATGTTGTAAGATTATCTTCTTCAAAGATTTTTGTAGAAAGATTGTTATCATAAAGGGTAACATCATAAACGATAGGATCATTTTCAAAATCTATAGATTCCTCCCATGAGATGTTGAGTTGGTGTGATGTTGAGTTATAGTCTATGTATTGATGAAAAGGCATAGGGGAGCCCATAACAGATTCAAAAAGTTTTATATGTTGGTCTATATCATCACTCAGCATTGCAGTAGATTCCTGCCATGCTTCAAGAGAGTTATGTTCTGAATCTGGAAGTACAAGTTGGAAAGGTAAAACAATATCTTTGTATTTATCTACAATAGATTCTATTCTTTGAGGAGTGACATATTTTTGTCGTAATTCATAGGCTCTATTGTAAACATCTTCTCTATTTTTTCTTTTTTGAAAAAATCTTTTTTGAAGCATTGATCGCCACCATACGGAGATTCCATAATCTGCTCGTGAGAGATATTGCGTTGTTGACCATGCTCCATCATAATCCCAAGGAAGAAAATAAAAAACATCACTATATTCTGGGTTGTAAAGATAGTAATTATGTTGTATGGTATCTTTATCGTTAACAACAAGGTCAAATGCTAACCAAGTGATAAAGTTTTCTCTGTTAAAATAGTGTTTAATGACATCGTCTATATCCTCAGATGAATTAATAGCATCAATCATCTCTAAAAGCTTCGTATGATTGTGACCATTTTTAATTTCAAGAATCTGATTAAAAAGATCAGGGTATAAAGGTTCCCCTTTCTCATCAAGTGTTAACTCATGTGTTTTCTCAAAGAAAAACTCATTGGCATTGTAGAGTTTATCTTCAGGATTCCATCCTCGACGCACTAAAAACTCTTTTCGTATACTTTCTGGTTGGTTAAACAGTCCATAATCTACATCATTGATAAAAAGATGCCAATATTGTACTTTTAATCCTAAAATATCAGGTACATCTTTAAGAAGTTCCATAGCTACTTTATTTTTTAGTCGTGATTTATCAGAGGATGATTTGGTTAAGCCAAATTTTCTTTCTCCATTGTAAAGATTGGTTTTTGAATCAAGTTTTATACTGTAAGATTTTTGTGCACTTGTTCGTGAGTAATCCCCTTTTATTTTTAAAACTGCATTGGGTTTATGGTCTGAAGAGTTGAAATCTGGCATCTCAACATATACATGTAAAGTAGGTTCATAATCATCATCAGGAATAAGGTCATGGTCAACATCTTCAAGTGTACATGGACGAGGAGGAGCATTGAGGTCATCATAAGGTGCACATAAATATTCATTAGGTGTAGGGATATATACCCTCATCTCAAGAGCTTCTATCTTTTCAGATGCAAACCAAGAATCGTTATCATCAATAGTACCAACCACAGAGGGTTGATGTACTACATTGTTATAGTTGTCGCAACTTGTAAGAAATGCTATTAAAAATAGTGTAAAAAAAGTCATTCTTTTCATCCTCTTTGTGGTAGAAGAAAAGTATAGCATAAAAAATTTTATGAAGTTATTTTGCTTTTGGTCGAAATGCTTTGATAACCTCTTCATTTGTTTCTATATAGGGACCTTCTATTAAGTCTATACAGTATGGAACAGCTGGAAAAACTGCATCAAGACATTCTCGTATAGATTTTGGTTTTCCAGGAAGATTGATAATTAAAGAGTTTCCTCGTATACCTGCTGTTTGTCGTGAAAGAATAGCCGTTGGTACATATTGTAAACTCACTTGACGCATAAGTTCACCAAAACCAGGCATCATTTTATCACATACATTTTCTGTTGCTTCTGGTGTTACATCACGAAGTGCTGGACCTGTTCCACCTGTTGTGACTACAAGGCAACATTCTGCATCATCACAAAGTTCTTTCATCGTAGCTTCTAAAACATCTTGTTCATCAGGAATACATCTATAAACAATCTCAAATTCACTTTTAAGATAATCTTTCATTGTATCTTGAATAGCTACACCTGAAATATCTTCATAAATCCCTTTACTCGCTCTATCACTTGCTGTTATAACGCCTATTTTTATATTTGCCATTTTTTTCCTTTTATTTGATTTGTAACATATGGTTTGCATCTTTTATGTAAATAACAGTTGCAACCTCTTTAAAAAAAGTTCTTGCTTTGTGTGTATTGATAATGTTGTCACACCCACCGAGATACACTTCTATACTAATTCCAGCCATTGAAAGCTTTTGCATATCTTCTAAAGACCATTGAAAAAAAAGCAACTCTTTGAGTGCTTCTATGGTTGTAGGAGCTTCCTCTATGTCAAGGGTTTCATAGGGGGCAAAACAGAGTTTACGAAACTCTTGCAAATAACTTTTTGGTGAGCGTCTATACCCCATGAGTTGCAATTTTTTAAACTTTTCATCCTCTTCTTGAAAAAAAACAGGAGAAAAAAGTTGGAGTTTATCAACTCGTTTGCCCTGTTTTGTTTTTTTTATAGTTTCTTGAAATGCTTTGATAGTTCCATAACTAAAACCAGCAATACATAATGCACTTTCATCAAGAAATTCTTGAAAAAAATGCTCTTCATTTTGCATGGAAAAACCATTATGAAACTGCATTAAGACACCTTTGTACCTCTGCTTTTGTAATACTTTCTTTTTCTAAAAGTATTTTTTCAATCTCGTCCATAACATCCATTAAGGAGTTGATTTGTTGATAGCATGTTTCATACAAACGAGTTAATGTTTTTGCTGCTTCTGTTTCATCTGCCAAAAGTTGTGTTCCCATTCCATAGTCATAACACATTTTTTTGACAATCTCTTTAGCCTCTTCTAAATCATACTGGACACTGTTTGCGTGTTCGTTGTAGCGAATATCACAAGCAACCATTCCAGCTAAAAGCATTTGTACTCGTGCTTCAAGTTCCCCTTTTACAAAAGGCTCATTTGTTGTTGGCGTAAGTTTTTCATTTGTAAGCATAAGCTTTTCAAAAGGCAAATCAAAATAAGTAGCAACAAGTACTTTACCAGCTTGATAAGTAATACGAAAACTTTTTTGTCTTTCATTAAGCATTTGTAATTTTTTCTTTCCAAACATCACTTTGTCTTTGACTTGTTCAAAATGTTCAAACCTTACATGTAAGTCATTTTCTCTAAGGGCTAAAAGTGCTGCTTCATTGACAAGAGCAGCTAATGCTGCACCATTAAAGCCTACAGTCATACTTGCTATTTTGGCTGTATCTACCTGAGAAGGAATTTTAGAAAGATATTTTAGTAAAATAGATTCTCTTTCTTTAATGGTTGGTAGTTCTACAAAGATGCGTCTGTCAAATCTTCCTGCTCTTAAAAGTGCACTGTCAAGTACATCAATTTTATTGGTTGCAGCTACAACGATAACACTGCTAGAAGCTTCAAATCCATCCATCTCTGTTAAGAGTTGATTGAGTGTTGCTTCCCTTTCATCATTACGGTTTCCATCGCGTTTTTTTCCAACAGCATCTATCTCATCTATAAAGATGATACTTGGAGCATTTTTCTTTGCAGCTGCAAAAAGTTCATGGACTCTTTTTGCACCCATACCAACATAGATCTGAACAAAAGAAGCTCCACTTTGGTAATAAAATGGTACATCGGCTGCATTGGCAACAGCTTTTGCTATCATCGTTTTTCCTACACCGGGAGGGCCTACAAGTAAAACACCACGAGGAAGTCTTGCACCAAAGTTTTTGTATCGTTTTGGGTGACGCATAAAGTCTATAATCTCTTCAAGTTCTACCTTAACATCATCAATACCTCCTATATCTTCAAAGCTTACATCACTTTTTATAGCTTCTACAGGAGCATTAAGCTCTGCTTGAAAATTTCCTTGTTGTGTTTGGAGAGTATTGTGTTGTTCATCATGAGGTTTGTAGATTTTTTTCAGAAGAGGATAGAGTAATGAAAGAACTGCTAGAAAAAGGATAAAAAAGAGTATATACACAAGAACACTTGTCTCTTTGACTTCTACTTTATAATGAACAAACATTTTTGGCCGTACTTGTGAGGAAGCTATTTTATAAAGTTTATTTTTTGTTTGAAGATAAACATACTTTTTAGAAACGATTACTTTTGTTACTTTTTTTTCGTTTAAAAGTTGTGTTGCTTTTTGAAGAGTGAGAGCATCGGCTCTATCTCGAAGCATTGCAAATAAAATAAGTGCTATGACAATAGATGCTGATACAAAAAGTGCTATACGGTTTCCGTTAGATTCTGGCATAGTTTTTATCCTTTTTTACATCATAGTTTGTTATTTCTACCCAATTACCTAAAAGATCCTCCTGAGATTCAATAACAATCTTGTTAAAATGTTGATCAAATCCATGGTAAAGTCCATCTTTGTAAGATTCTACAAGAACCTCCAATGGATGTGTGACATTTTTTCTAAAATTATAGTTTTTTTCTTCAACAAGGTGTTGGATCTCATGGAGTCTTTGTTTTGCAAGTGTACCATTGATTTCAGGTTTCATATGTGCTGCTGGTGTACCATCTCTTTTAGAGTATGTAAATGCATGGAGATGGGTAAGAGGTAATGCTTTTGCATTTTCCATAGCTTCTGCCCAAAGCTCTTCACTCTCCCCTGGAAAACCAGTGATAAAATCAGTACCTATTGCATACCCTTTTTCAGCTAAAAACTCAAAAAGTTCTCTATCTTGTCTATAAACATTGCGTCTGTTCATGAGTTTAAGCATCTTAGGAGAGGTGTGTTGCAGGGCGATGTGCATATGCTTTTCCATCCATGGCTCATCTAAAATCTCTTTAAACTCATCTCCTATTTGAATAGGTTCTACACTCCCAAGTCGAATGCGTCTGACACCTCGAATCATTGAGAGTTTTTTCATTAAAGATGCTAAAGATGTTTTTGTGTCTTGTCCATAAGAACCCACATTGGTTCCCGTGAGTATAAACTCCCCAAAACCATTAGACGCAAGTCGTTTTATCTGTTCTAAAATGCGTGTTTCATCCATACTTCGTGCATCACCACGCACAAAAGGGATAATACAGTAAGAACAACGAAAACTACACCCCTCTTGTATTTTGATAAATGCCCTACTCTTACCTACAAATTCATCTACTACCATACTGTCTATATGGTTTAAATCACCTTTTTCATAAAAAGGTTTTTCTTGGCTTAAAAGTGTATCTATTTTTTCCTTTTCACTTTGTCCAAAAACACCATAGATTCTATTTTGTTTTAAAAGAGATTCCCCTTTTGTATGGGCTCCACACCCTGTTAAAAAGATTTTTGCATTGGGATTTGTTTTTTCTACATGTGAGATATAGGAACGAACATGAGTATCGGCTCCATTTGTAACTGTGCAGGAGTTAATAACTATCATATCTGCTTGAGATTCCTCTTGTGTGATAGTGTACTCTTTGAGAGCACTCATCATCACTTGTGAATCATAAAGATTTGTTCGACATCCAAAGGTTTTAAAATATACTTTTTTTTTCATTATACCATCTCTAGTTTATGGGAGGCTGCCTCTTGTGAACGCATAGATACATGTAAGTTTTGTGTAGGGTATGCTATGACAATATCATCCTCTTTTTTAAAAGCATCAAGTATCTCTGCTGAGATTGTGCTTCGTAGTGTAAGTGTTCCATAGGCATTTGTAAGGTACCAAGCTTCTATATCTATCCCCTGTGGTTCAATAAATGAATAGATTCTAGGTTCAACATTTGTATTTTTTAAAGAGTAGTGTTGTCTTAACTTGTTAAGTTGTTTTCTTGTAATATCAGTATACCCTTTTGAATATTTTTTTGTTATCTCTTTGACAATATGCATCGCTTTTTTATGATTTGAATCAAATGTAATACTGATTTTAATACCATCCCAAACAGTTTTTAGAGAGTTGTGGGTGTAGTTAGCAATCATATGGGTAAAAATGTAGTTATTTGGTACAAATATAATACGACCAGCACGACGATTATGCATAATAGATGTGAGTGTAATATCTTCTAAAACAGTCATACGAAGAAGAGAAATATCTAAAACATCACCTACATATTTCATTCCATTCATATCGACACGAATTCTATCACCAACATGAATACTACCTCCAAAAACAATAACAAGCCATCCTAGCATACTCATAAACCAGTCTTTCATTGCAATGGCGATACCAGCTGATGCAAATCCTAAAATAGTAACAAGATATCCTGCATTTTCTATATAATTGAAAAATAAAATCATTAAAATAATAGTAAAGTTGGTAAAGGTTAAAATTTTATTTGCCATATAGAAGCGTTCATTATCTGTAATATATCGCTTAACAATGAGTTTAAGTAAAAAGAAAGTGATAAAGACAAAAAGGATAATACTTCCTATTTTTATGAGTCCATATATTTGTGTTTCAATCCCTTTGTTTATGTTTATTTCAGATACATCTAGTCTTTTTTGATAGACATTGAGAGTAACTTCCATAGTATCAAGTGCTCGTTTGAAAGTACTTAATTCTATCTGCTTTTGTTTTAAAATTTTTGCATATTTTCCTGTTGTGTCAAGTAGTGCAAGTTTTTTATAAATCTCATTCTCTTTTCTCAGGAGTTTGATGAGGTTGGCAAGATTCTCTTTTTTCTTTTTGTAGTCCTCAAAATTGGCATTGAGTTTTTTTATGAGTGAGAGTCCTGTAAAAATATCAAAAGGGTTTTCTATTTTTGTAATTGTATCAATTTTTGGAGGTGTGATAAGTTCAGAGAATGGTGAGTTGCTCTCCCCTTTGAGTTTGTCTATTTGTGATGCTAAAATAGATTCTTTAGAGATGAGGGCATTTAGTTCATCTCTATCTCCTGCTGTTTTTGCATTTTTTGAGAGATATTGTATCCGTTTTCTAATATTGTCTAAATTTTTTTTGACATCTAAAGAGGTTAAGTAGGAAGCATACGATTTAATCCACATATTTTCTTCGGAGATGTCAGCTTCTATTGTGGCAAGCATATTTTCATATTTGGCTATTTTATGGTGTCGTATACGCGCTTCTCTGTCTTTTTTGAGTTGTATCTCTCTTTGTTTTTTTTGAAAAGCTTCGAGTGCTTTTTGTTGTGCAATAGCTTCTACCTGTTCTTTGGTCAGATTTTGCTCAGTTTCTCTAAGTGTTGTATTGTCCTCAGCATAAATAACAGAATGACAAAGAAGGGTAAGTGCGAGTCCTACAAAGAGTGTTTTCATCCATCAACCTCAAACTCTTTGAGAACATCTAAAAGAAGTTCTTTGGAACATTCATCTGTGATTTTTACACCACCAATACCAACGGGAATAATAAAAGTTATGGAGTTGTCTGAACTTTTTTTATCTAAAAAGAATGCTTCATAAAACGAATGAATATCATCAATCTCATATGAAGTAGGAAGGTTGTACTTTTCTAAAAGTTTTTCAACTCTTTGTGCTTCCTCCTTTTGCATAAGTCCCATTTTAACAGCCAGAGTATTTGCCATCACCATTCCAATAGCAACAGCTTCTCCATGAAGATATTTTTTGTATTTAGTTTCATTTTCTATAACATGTCCAAAAGTATGTCCATAGTTAAGCGCTGCGCGTAATCCATGCTCTTTTTCATCTTGTGCGACAACATCAGCTTTTGTTTGTACAGCCTGTTTGATGGCTTCTTGGAGTATTTTTGTATCATGTAGATCAGCAGTTTCTAAAAAGTGAAAGAACTCTTGGTTAAAAGTTACTGCCATTTTAACAATCTCAGCAACGCCAGCACCAAATTCACGCGATGGTAATGTCTCTAAAAATGATGGGTCTATATATACAGCTCGAGGTTGATGAAAAGCACCAATGAGATTTTTACCATAGCTGTTATTCATACCTGTTTTTCCACCAACACTAGCATCAACTTGCGATAAAAGTGTTGTAGGGATTTGAACAAAGTCTATACCTCTTTGGTAGATGCTTGCAACATAACCTGTCATATCTCCAATAACTCCACCACCAAAGGCTATAAGAAGTGATTTACGGTTAAAACGGTGGTTAAAAAGAGATTCTAAGATGGTATCAACCGAAGCTTGGTTTTTATACTCTTCACCATCTGGTACAGTGATGATATAAAGCTCTTTTGCTGTAATTTTAGAAAGAAGTTTTGCAAGATGAAGTCCTGCAACTTTGGGGTTGGTAACAATAGCCACCTTTGTATCAAAATGCACTTGTGGCATCGTGTCTATTGTTATATCATATGAGTTGTCTACAGTTTTTTTCAGTGGTATATGTACTTGCATTATTTATCCAAAAATTATAAGGTTTTTAGATAATACTTTATTTTTACTAAAAAACGGCTAAATCATAGTTGAACAGGTAAAAATATTTGATGATAGTCATCAAGTTTAAAATAGAGTTTTTCACTATCTGTTGAAAAAAGAGCATACATTTTTCTATTTGTTAATTTTTGGGTAAAAGGGAGTATGTGTATGAAGTTTTCTCTCTTTTTTAACAATGTTATAGGATTTTCTTCATCTTGAAATACTTTAATGGATTTAGAGAAGATGGCAGAGAGATTATAGTAGTGTTCAATCACCTGCTCTTTCTCCTCTTGATGTTCATTCATATAGTTGTGTAACTCAAGGTTGAGGTTCATCTGTTCTGAAATATCAAAGATGGTCGCTGAAACTTTTTCCAAATCTCTGTTGTCATTTAAAATGAGTACAGCATCTTTGACTGTTTCAAAGGTACGCTTTGCTAATTTTAATACGGGAATATGGGATTCATAAAGTGTTTTTCGTACATAGTAATCAGCAAACATCTCTTGTGATACAATGACTAAACCTGCGTGATATTGTTTAATATCATATAAGAAAGTCTCTTTGAGATTGATACTGTCATAATCTATCACAACATTAATTTTAAGAGTTCTACAATCTTTAATATATTCAAGTATCTCTATATTGGAAGGATTGACAACTTTTATGATAAGTTCATGATGAAATTTTTCATGGATAAAAATAGCTTTACTTACTATATCTTTGATAGTATTGTGTTTGACAATATTCATATCAATATAGAGTAAAATATTTGTTCCATAAGGTTCAGGAAACTGTCCCAACTCCCTTTTAATGGCTTTGTAGACAGATTTTAAAACAGCAGGTTCGCCTACAAGAAGGAGTAAGTCGTTTGGATGTATCATTTTTCTTTTTGATGGTATAACAAGTTCTCTGTTTCTATAGATAGCAACTATACGCCAGTTTTTTTGTTCAATCACCCCTATATGCTTATAAACAAAGGAACTTCCAAAAGGGACAAGCACTTCCATAATCTCACCCTCACCTATACCCACATTTTGAGCGATTACAGGAACATTTGGAAGAAAATCTAAAAGACGAGATGATAAAATATCTTGTGCATTGACAAGTACAACATTGGCATCTTCATTCTCCATACCCCATTGGTCAAGAACTATTACTCTTAATTGTTTTTTGACAGTTCGAATATTTTTGAGAGTATTGTCTACATCTATTTGAGAATCAAGAGCAACAATGACTTGAATAAACTCCATTTTGAGTAAATTGGAAAGTTTATAAAGGCTTGTAGGATCAAACTCATAAAATTTAAACCGTGCAGGGTTGGCATTTAGAAACTCCTTTGGTTTTGGTTGTATAACATAATAGATATTTTCACTTGTATAGGTTTCTATTACCCGTTGAATAAACCGTTCACCGACGCTACCGTCACTAATAATAAGAATTTTTTTCATATTATACTTTTTTCACAAGTTTAACACCCATCTCAACATGGTGCGTATATGGAAATTGATCAAACAAAGCCATCGCTTCTACAGTGTGTGTTTGAGTGAGTATCTCCAAATCTCTTACAAGTGTTTCAGGGTTACATGAGATATAAAGTATATGTTTATATCGTGCGCTAAATTTACAAGAATCTTCATCCATACCACTACGAGGTGGGTCAACAAAAATAGCATCTATCTCATAGTTGTTGATATCTATCTCTTTCATACGACGAAACTCTCTTACACCATCAAGAGCATCACGAAACTCCTCTACAGCCATTCGTACAAACTCTATATTTGTAATATTGTTAAGTTGCATATTTCTTTTTGCTGCATTGATAGAAGATTTTGAGATTTCAGTTGCTAGTACTTTGTTAAAAAGTGTAGCAAAAGGTATAGTGAAGTTACCAGCACCACAATAAAGTTCAAGTAAATCGCCACCAACACCTTTAAAGTGTTGCATAGCCCACCCTATCATCTTTTCATTAACTCGTGGGTTTGGTTGCGTAAAGCTGTTTTCTATATACTCAAATCTGTACTCTTTATCGCTTACATGTAAGGTCTCTGTGATGTAATCTTGCCCTATCACTTTTTTTTGTTTTCTGGCACGACCTATGATATAGATGTTTAAATCTTGTGCAATGTTTTTTGCCTCTTGTTCCCATGCTTCATCAAGTTGTCTGTGGTAAAGTAAAGAGACAACAATCTCTCCACTGCTAGAGCTTAAAAAATCTGCACCAAAGAGTTTAAAACCAAGTTTATACTCTTTGATTTTTTCTAAAAGTTTTGGCATAAGTGAAGCGATATGTTCATTGACCTGAGGGCATTCATCTATAAGCACTACCCCTTTATGCTCTTGATGATTCATCGCATAAAAAATATCATCTTCAACATGCCAAATTTTAAATTCACTTCGTGCTCTATAGTGGCTTTGAGGTGATGCAAAAATATCTATGTCACCTTGATAAAAAGAGTTAAACCTCTCTTTATTTAACTGAAGTTTCTCTTGTAACTGAGCATCATATCCATGTTCATAAAGACGACATGCACCACATTGACCAAAATATTTACATTCCAAACTAGTATCCTTATTTTATTGAAGCAACCAAGTTGCCTATGAGAAGATTCCAACCATCTATAAGTACAAAAATAAGTATCTTAAACGGGAGTGAAATCATAACAGGTGGAAGCATCATCATACCCATTGACATTAAAATAGATGCTACAACCATATCTATAACCAAAAATGGTAAAAAGAGTAAAAAACCTATCTCAAAAGCAGTTTTAAGCTCACTTATAACAAAAGCAGGAATAACAATAGAAAGAGGTACATCAGCTACAGTTTGAGGATTTTGCATCTTTCTTATGCGTAAAAAAAGTGCCAAATCTTTTTCTCTTGTATTTCTTATCATAAAGTTTTTAAACGGGAGAGCTGTTTTTGTAAATGCTTCTTCATAGCCTATTTTCTCTTGCATATAGGGTTTGATTCCTTGTTCATATGCTTTTGTTCCTACAGGTTCCATTACAAAAAATGTCAAAATCATGGCAAGCATTACTAAAAGCTGTGTTGGTGGTACTTGTTGTGTTCCAAGTGCTTGGCGTAAAAAACCAAAAACAATAACAAACCTTGTAAAAGTTGTCATCACAAGTACCATAGAGGGTGCTAAAAAAAGAAGTGTTAAAACAATAAGAACATTTAAAGAAGAAACTAATTGTTGGGGTGTATCAGGTGCAGCAAGATTAAAATTCATAGTTGGAATAGTAACTGCATCAGCACCAAAAACAACACTACTGCAAAGAAGTAGTATAGGTATAAAAAGTTTTTTCATCAACTACATCTTTCCTTTATCAAGAACTGAAGTTGGTAGTTTGTTTGCATCATCATTTTTTTGTCCATAAAAATGGAGTTCAACACGACGATTTTTTTCACGACCTGTTTTTGTAGCATTTGTTGCTATTGGTTTATATTGTGCATAGCCACATGCACACATTCTTGCTGGGTCAACACCATCTAAAACCAATTCATGTAAAACGGAGATTGCTCTTGCAGTTGAAAGTTCCCAATTATCTTTAAAAGGACTGTCAGCTGCTGGTTTGGAATTGTCCGTATGTCCTTGAACGCTGAGTTCCAAATCTTTTGGCAACTCCTCTGTAATGAGTGCAATTCTTTTTAGAAATAAAAGTGCATCCTGATTATCAATCGTAGCACTTCCTGGTTTAAACAGAAGTGTCGCAGGAAGTTTAATCACAAACCCCTCCTCTGCCTCTTCTACTGTAATATTTGGACCCTGCATCTTTTCCATCATCTCATTAGCATCGTTGGCAGCTTGTTGCACACGGTTAACCGTTTCACTTGTTTCATCTTGAGATTCGATAGGAGTTGATTCTTGAATTCGCTGTTTGGAAATTTCTGTTTTTGTTCCACCCTCAAGAACACTCATTGCTCCAGAGAGAGAACCTATAGCTTCACTTACTTTTTTTGCATCCATACTACTCATAGAGAGTAAAAGTACGAAGAAACATAGAAGAAGGGACATCAAGTCTCCAAAGGCAGCTAACCATGCAGGGAGACACTCTTCACATTCAGGACACTTTTTTTTACCCATCGACTACTCTTTACTCAAACTGACTAA
>Ga0256828_1001753_pt1 | contig 13355 bp, 13 predicted proteins | sample CV88metaG_FD_185993 | JGI IMG/M metagenome (GOLD analysis project Ga0256828, IMG submission 185993) | Hydrothermal vent microbial communities from East Pacific Rise, Pacific Ocean - CV88 | ecosystem: Environmental > Aquatic > Marine > Hydrothermal vents | place: Pacific Ocean: East Pacific Rise... | reverse complement strand
AAGATGGATATTGAGGCAACAAAAGAGCTTTTAGAAAAGTTCGAGTTCCGTGCTCCAAATTATATTGATCTACTTGATGGATATGATCTGATTATGGCAAAGAAGATGCATATGTGGGGTAATGGTTTATAAACTTTTTATACACCCCTAAAAACCACCTATAATAAGGGCTTTTCTCTAAAAACAACAAATGTTTTGAACCACTTTAAACCACTTTATATTACAATAAAGTGTATAAAAAGGTGTATAGTTGTATTATTTGTAAAGAGGTTATTATTATGGCATATAAAGGCATTACAACTAAAACATTATCTGATGGGTCTAAACATATATATGTTAGATTTAAGTATCTTTCAAAAGTGTATCCTGTAAAAAATTTTACAAAACTTTTTGGGTGTAGGACTGAAAAACAAGCCTTTGATAGATTGCAAGAGTGTAAAAGAGATATTTCTCAGGGTAGGGACCCTTTTGTTATAGCAAAAGAAACTCTTAATGATCTGTATGATGAAAGAAAAAGAATAAATTTACAAAATGGTAGTTGGAAACCAAGAACAGTTGAAAGTTATGATTATTTTTATGATAGATACATTAGAAAAACTATTGGCAAGAAAAAATTATCTAAAATTACCTATGATGATTTGAGAAAAATTTATGATGTTGATATGGCTCATGTTGAGGATTCAACCAAAAACCAATTTAAAAGAATAGTAAGACCAATATTTGTAGAAGAGATTAAAAAAGGTAATCTCTTTAAAAATGTTATAGATGATATTGAAACATATAGTATGCCGGTAAGAGAAAAGTTAGAGCTTAGGACAGATGAGAACAATATTGATATTGTAAGAAAAATATACCAAGCAATTCCTAAGTATGAAGCTCTTGCCTATAATCAAAAAGAAGAGTGGAAAAATTTTTTAATGATGGTCGTGCTGACTGCTCATAGACATGGAGAACTGAGAGAACTTACTATTGATGATTGCTATATAAGTAAAAAAATGATTATAGCACCTAAATCTATTACTAAAACAAAAGAGGATTATAGATTTCCGATGCCAGAAGAAATTATTCCTTATCTAAAAACTATTAAGAGTGGTTTGATTTTTCCTACAATAAAAAAAGGCTCTGTTTATAGTGTTTTTCAAAGACTTTTAGAACTTGCAGAAATAGAAACATTTAATGGTAAAAGAATATCTCCACATGATATGAGAAGATTGCTTTTATCAATTATGATTAAAGATTTAAAGATTGATAGCGTTCTTGCTGATAGTTGTTTAAACCATAAACAAAAAGGGGTTATTAATCATTATTTATCTTTTACTTATAAGGATATTGCAGAAGCATATGATAAATATTGGGAATTTATTAGAATGCATTAAAGGAAGTGCTTAAAGTTTAATATCTTTACACTCATTTATACTTAATTTGAATATAGATAAAAGTAGAAAAAGTTCCTATATTTAGCCTGAAAACTTGGGCTATGCACCCATAATCACCTTAAAAATCATAAGTGATAAAATGAATTTTTTCTTATTTTTAAAGCTACTCACATAAGTTTTCGTGCAACCATACAAACTTAGATATTTTATAGTTTATCTATAAAATCTTCACAAAAGAACTTCGCCAATAACTCCAACATTTCACCTAACAAAGATAATTCTATCTCGACACCACCTGTTTTCGCTATAGATTTTTCTAGTTTTCTTGAAAATTTATAGTTTGATTTGTACAGCCTTTTATTTTTGTTACACTCTGCGATAACAGGAAAGTAAAATAATTTGTACTTTGATAACTGCTGTTGTATATGTTTTATAATTGCCTCATAGGTATTATACTCATTTTTAATATTTCTGATACTTATCTCAAACCTTATGATTTTTTCATCTAAATCGTTTTTTACTGACTTATCATAGAGGTAAGCTTTTAGCGATGGTTTTTTAACATCTTTGTTTTCAAGATAAAGAGTGGTTTTTTCATAATAATCAAATGGAGAATTCAGAGCAGATTTTAAGCCCATTTTATTTACTCTGATTGGAAAAAAGTTTTTTATAGATTTGTTTATATGAAAATCAAAAGCGATGTCAAATCTCTTTAATCTATACTCAATCTCTATCTTTATAAGAAAATCTATAAATTTATTGAGCAGTCTCGATTTTCTCTTATCTAATTTTTGATTATATGATTTCAAACCCACAAACTTAAAGGTTGTATAGGTAGTTCCATCTACTGAACCATTATGATATGAATAGATGACAGGATGTCTCGTATCTGTTGTAAAGGTGATTATGTCTGGTTTATAAATATCTTCCATATATTGTATCTCTGCTTCTATGAGTATAAGTGAGTGCATCTCATAAAAATAGATAAACTCCTCTTGATAAAATTGTAGATTGATGACTTGGATAGTGATACTATCAAGGTGATGATGAACTTGCATTGTTAATTCCTTACATTTAGTTTTAATTCATATTTATTTATGTAAGAAAATGAGTTTTTATTGTTTTTTTATTTGAAGATATATCCCCTTTAAAATAAGGCATTTGAATCTGAAAGAACAAAAAAATTGTTATAAGGTTTGGGGTTATTATATGAAAATGATACGAGACAGGCTGTCTCGTATTGTGAATTAACTAATGTAAGTTACTTTTATTTATACAAAAAAATCAAAAACTATCGTATTTTCAAAACACCTTACCTATGAAGTTATTAATCAAAAAAAACCATATGGCAGTATAAATAAAAATGTAACAAATAAAATACAAGGAGAGTTCACATGAACAAAAATCAAATCACAACAGTTGTAGTAAATAAGCTACAAAATACTTTATCAAGACATGAGGTTCAAAGTGTTATTGATGTTTTTATAGAGACGATAAAAGAGGCTTTGCAAAATAATGAGAAAATAACATTTAAAGGTTTTGTGACTTTTACTACTCAAATAGTAAGTGCAAAGAGTGGTGTTAGTTTTGGAAAAGAGTGGAGCACAAAATCCAGATATGCACCAAAAGTACAGTTTTCTAAAGCATTTAAAGAAGATATAGCCAAGAAGTTAGGAGAAGTGAAAAATGTATAATTCTGATGTTTTAAATAATATTATACGGAGTATAGAATCATCATCGCACCTATATCTTGACTATATGGATTACATTACCACTATTCAATCATTTAGATTGATTATCGAGAAATTTAACCTAGAGGAGTTTATAGATACCCATAATGTTACAGAAGAGGAGTATGCTAAATTTTTTGAAGAGATTATGAAAAAACACAATAAGCGACTACATAAAATCGTACAAGATGAATTTAAAAATGGGAGAAAATCATGAAATTAAAACAATTTATTGTAGAAGTAGATTCCTTACCAAAAAAAAATCCCCATGAGGTTTTACACAAAAAATTAAAAGAGTTATTTTCAGCTATTGAGATTTATGAAAAAAGTGATTATTCTAAGAGAAATGAGTTTAATAAACTAGATACTTTTAAGGATTTTATCAAGCATTTTACTCGAGATATGGAGAGAGGAAGTGGAGTTATATAACTCCACTAAGATGCTTGTGTTAATTCACTAGCTATCATTTCGGCTTGTTTGAGTACCGTTTCAGTAGCCAGTTTTTGCATATCTGGTGGATAGCCAAACTGTCTAAGAGTTCGTTTAACAATAACTTTGAGTTTAGAACGGACACTCTCTTTTATCGTCCAATCAATAGAAGCATTTGCTTTAACCCTCTCAGTTAAAACAACTGCAAGCTCACGAAGTACCTCTTTTTCCATCAGCTCTTTAGCACTATCATTGTTAGCAATAGCACTATAAAAAGCATACTCAAAATCACTAAGCCCCATCTCTTGAGGTTCTTCATCCATCTTGTGAATATCTTTTGCTAAATCTATAAGTTCATTTATCACTTCAACGGCAGTTATAACTTTGTTATGATATTTTTTTATTGAGCCCTCTAACATCTCCATCAACGATTTACTCTGTACTAGATTTGTTTTCATACGAGTTTTTATCTCGTCATTAAGCAGTTTTTTTAACACTTCAAGGGCAATATTTTTATGCTTCATCCCCTTGACTTCAAGCAAAAACTCCTCATCAAGTACAGAAATATCAGGCTTTTTAATGCCACTTGCATCAAAAATATCTATCACTTCTTCTGTTACAAGAGCTTTGTCTATCACTTGTCGTATGGTAGTTTCTAACTCTTCATCAGTTTTGCCACTACCTGTGCTATCAAACTTTACAAGTCGTGCTTTTACAGCTTGGAAAAAAGAGATTTCATCTTTTACATCCATCGCTTCTTCATGTGGTACAGCTATAGCAAAAGCTTGGGAGAGTGCTGTAACTTCATCAATGTATCTTTTCTTGCCATCTTCAAGTGATAGTATATGCTCCTCAGCTTCAAGAATGAGTGAGAGTTTCTCTCGTGTATCTGTTTCAAAGTACTTCTCATACGCAAAGCCATAAAACATTTGAGATACAACTTCGAGTTTTTCAAGCATAAGAGCAACTGCTTGTTCTTGTGCTAAAGCAGGGTCACCTTTTCCTCCACTATCACTATAAAAAGAGAGTGCCTTTTTTAAGTCACTTGCAATTCCTAGATAATCCACTACAAGCCCAGCAGGTTTGTCTTTGTAAACTCTATTTACCCTTGCTATGGCTTGCATAAGATTGTGACCTTTCATAGGTTTGTCTATGTAGAGTGTGTGCATAGATGGAGCATCAAAACCTGTAAGCCACATATCTCGAACAATTACAAGTTTTAACTCATCGGCTGGGTCTTTCATACGATTTGCTAAATCTCGTCTTTGTTGTTTTGTAGTATGGTGTTTTGAGAGGAGTGGACCATCACTACTTGTTGCCGTCATAACAACTTTTATAACACCCTTACTTAAATCATCACTATGCCACTCAGGCTTGAGTTTGATGATTTCATTATAAAGCTCTACGGCAATTCTACGGCTCATAGCAACAACCATCCCTTTACCATCAAAAACCTCTTGTCGTTTTTCAAAATGAGAGACTATATCTTTTGCTACCTCTTGAACTCTGTTTTTACTCCCTATGAGAGCTTCGAGTTGTGTCCATTTTGCTTTTGTTTTTTGAGTTTCACTCAAATCATCATTTTTAAGCTCATCATCAAGCTCTTTTACTAACTGTTTTCCCTCATCACTTAGAGTAATTTTAGCAAGTCTGCTCTCATAGTAAATCTTAACAGTTGCTCCATCTTCCACAGCTTGAGAGATATCATAAATATCTACATAATCCCCAAAAACAGCAGGAGTATTTACATCGCTACTCTCTATAGGTGTACCAGTAAATCCAAGGTAAGTTGCATTTGGCAAGGCATCTCTTAGATACTTTGCAAATCCATAGACTATTTTTTTACCTATGACATTACCATCTTTGTCTTTTTCATCAACTGTTTTTGGTTTAAACCCATACTGTGTACGGTGTGCCTCATCAGCTAAAACTATGATGTTTCTTCTACTTGATAGTTCATCATAGACATTTCCCTCTTCGGGCTGGAACTTTTGAATAGTGGTAAATATAACTCCACCCGAAGCAACTTTAAGAAGCTTTTTAAGATCTTCTCTATCATCTGCTTGTACAGGTTCTTGCCGCAGTAGTGAAGCAGAAGAGGCAAAGGTATCAAAAAGTTGGTCATCTAAATCATTTCTATCTGTGATGACAAGCACGGTAGGATTATTTAAAGCCAAAACAATCTTACCCGTATAAAACACCATAGAGAGTGATTTTCCACTCCCTTGTGTATGCCAGATAACACCACCCTTTTTATCACCATCTATACTACTAGCTTTCATGGTTCTTTCAACTGCTTTGTTTACTGCATAGTACTGATGATAAGCTGCGAGTTTTTTCACGGTCTCTATGGTTGTTATGCCAGTTTTTGCATCTTCTTTCGTACTTTTTTCATACACTATAAAGCTACGAACTAAATCTAAAAGAGTTACTTTATTTAACATCCCATTTATCATAGTTTCTACTTGTGAAACAAGCTTACTCGCTTCACTCTTTCCATCTGCACTTTTCCAAGCCATAAAACGACTCAAACCTGCACTTATAGTTCCAGCTTTAGCTTCTAAACCATCGCTTATGATACAAAAGGCATTGTAAGTAAAAAGAGAGGGAATAGTGCTTTTATAAGTCTGTATCTGTTTATAGGCAGAACTTATTGTGGCATTTTCATCTACTGGGTTTTTAAGCTCAACCACCACCAATGGTAAGCCATTGATAAACAGAATCAAATCAGGTCGTTTGTTTACCCCATTTTCTATGATGGTAAATTGATTTGCTACGACAAAGTCGTTGTTTGAAATATCATCAAAATCTATAAGCTTAACTATCTCCCCACGAGTAACACCGTCCACCTGTTTTTCAACTGTTATGCCCTCTGTAAGCATTTTATGAAAAGTTTCATTATTAGTCAAAAGCTCTGGTGAGTGTAGTCTCTCTATCTCTTTTATGGCATATTCTATCTGCTCATACTCTAAAGATGGATTTATGATAGTAAGGGCATTTTGAAGTCTCTCTTTTAAGATGACCTCTTCAAAATCTCTTTCATACTCTGGAGCATAGATGTACTCATAGCCTTGTTTTTCTAGTAGTTCTATGGCAAAAAGTTCTATTTCGTTTTCGGTTATTTTAGGCATTTATGCTCCATTACAAACCCATCGAATTCGATGGGTTTAAGTTTGGATTGGTAAATTAGGATGTTTGAGTTAGTCATTCTCTTGTTCCTGATATTTTTTACTTGTTTTAATATATTGTGCCCAATTTGAATTTTCTTTGGAAATAATTCCTTCACATATTTGTACAAGTTTTTTAGTTCTATCTTCCTCATTATTGTAAGGTGGGCATTTATTTTCGTAAAGATATTTTTGATGTTTTAATGTTTCAGTAGTTGTTCTATATTCAATCCAATTTTCTTGAAATTTATACAAACTTAGTAGTCCTGCTATTAATGCTATTCCTATTCCTAATATACCAACTATATATTGTATATATACACACTCATCTGAATAAGCTACTAAAAATGGAATTAGCGCTGCACTAAGTATCTCAATAATTTTTAGTCTTTTAAAATATTTTTGATTGTCTTGACTTTTATTGTCATACCAATCGATTTGTTTATCTAATCTTTCTTTAATATATTTTTGTTCCATTGTGTCCAATTCCTAATTCATTATAAACTGATGTTTTATAATACCAATTACCATCTTTGTGTTGTTCATAATTATCAAGTGCATATTGAACTATTTTAGCATTAAAGGGTACAAATATTGCACCTGTATTTTTTAAAATAGGTGGTGTTAATGTGTCATCTACAGACATTTTTTTATTGATATTTACACAAATAATTCTACAGTTTTTTTCAAGAGCTACATCAGCTTCCCATCGTACATACTTATGTTTACTTTTAGTATCAGAACCAATTAATTGTATAAAAGTACCAGCACTAGTTATTTTTTTTCGTAAAATACTTTTGATGTATTGTTCATTGTCAGAATTTATTTCTTTATCAATTTGTAAATCTATAAAATCAAAATCTATATTGTCATTATTTTTCCAAGCTTTCATTAAATCAAAATAATGTTTGTCTGTTGAACTAAATCCTACAAAAACTCTATTTGCCATCTATGACTCCTCTATTAGATAATCCTCTGTTAATTTATATTTCTTGTCACTAAATTTATTTAAGTAATACACTAAACCTTTTCCAAAATTTTCTTCATCATCCCCACAAAAACCATGACTACCACGAAGTTGGTCATTCCCATTGAAAGTATTTACTAAATCAACAATATTTTTATTTGAAAGTTGAGATATAAATGGGAATAGTTCCGATAGTTTGTTGGCTTCGTCAAAACTTTTACAAGCCATAGCTTTATCAATAAATAATTCAATCATATTAGGATGTTGCATTAATTGTTGAAGTATCTTTATCTCTGCATTTTTCCATGTTGTTGATAATCCTTGTACTTTACCGATAAAGCCATAAGGAACTTGCCCTAAATTAACTGGAACTACTAGAATATTTTTAGCAATCGCAAAACCAATTTCTTGGTCAGTCCAGTCACTATTTTTAAATCCATCGGTCATAAGTGCAACTAAAACATCCATAGTATGAAGAGCATTCTCTATTTCTTCTTGCCAATGTAAAGTTGGCTGAATATCCTCATGTGCTACAAAACAAGCAATTCCAAATTTAGCCAGCTTATCTTTTAATTCTGCTGTTTGAATTTTATATTCAGATTTATGACTAAAAAATATTTTTAACTTTGCATTATTCCATATTCGTTCATTTATAATCTTTTGTTCAGCTATTGCAGGAGATTGTGTAGATTCTATAACAGAAGCTTTGTTTTGTAGTAATCTATTAATATATTTTTGGGCTAATTCAATGTCTTGTGATAATAATTCCTTATTAGATACAGCCATATCCAATAAAGCTTGTAAAACTTTACCGACTAATTCATCATCTTCTACTTCCCAAAAAGCCCTAAGACGCTTTGCTTTTGATGAACCATATTTATCATATTTTGTATTACTAATATCAACTTCAAAATCATTAAAAAAATCATACATACTTGAATTAGAAAAGTCTAATACATAACCTCCCTGCATATCAAGTATTTTTTCAAACAATTGTTTTTCTGCAAATTTTAAACTACTCATATTTAACCCTCACTTCCCCACTCATAAGCTTAGGTAAAAGTGTATCTCTTATATTTTCAAGAGTTTTGATTTGTTCAGCATTGGCTTTTATTTTTATAGGTATTGGTTCTATTGCCTCATTTAACTTCTCAATTATTTCAATTGCTGGAATAGATATTTCATACTCTTTTATATCTTTAGCTTGTGCTCGTTGCCTACCAGTTGAACCTGTCATATTTCCAATAGCAAACTCTCTAAAGTCTTCATTTCTAGCTATTAAATATGAGATGAAAGGGTGATAACCTTTTTTCATTCTCATAACTATAAATTCAGTTGAGCCCCAACCTATCTCATCATCTTTTAGAAAATCAACATACGCTGTCTTTCCATTTTCTAAACTAGGTGTAATTCTAGCGAGTAAAGTATCTCCATTTTTAAACTTTGTACCTGAAGTAAAGGCTCTTTCATACCAACCAGCTACACTACTTTTAAAAGTTTGGACATTACCCATTTCTAAAAAAGGATACATTTCCCCTTTTTTTAATGAATGAGTTGGATTAAATATCATAATATCATCTAAAGTTCCAACTTCCCACTCATCCCCAGCCTCCTTAACAAACCACTGCCGAAAAAGCGTCTGTGCCAACGCTTCGAGGGTTTTATTTTGGCGATGGAGGAGGTCGATTTTATCATCAAGGGAGCTTAGAACTTGGGCTATTGCTTTTTGTTCTTTTAGTGGGGGAAGAGATATATCCATACTCTTTATATTATACATAGGTAGTTTTGGTTGAGTAGAGCCGACATCTAACCCTATAATTAAATCTTGAACATCAGGACTGATTAGCTGGTAATATAAAAACTTATTATCGATTTCATCTTTTTTTAAAAGTATTCTGACACAATTCTCTGTTAAATTAGCACCATCAAGTTCAGGTGGTACAATGGCAACTAATCCAAGTGTTCCAACATTTGATAGAATAATATCTCCATTCTTTACAATATATCTTGCAATAGAAATTTGAACATCATCTTCAACATACTGAATATTATTAAGATTAATTTTAAAACCATCAAAATCTGTAATTCTGATGTATGGATGATTTGTTTTGTAAGTTGTCAAAAGCTTTCCTTTAGGAAGCCTTTTGCCACCTTTAACTTCTGCCAGTTCATCTAACTTTACATATGCCCATTCACCCATCAATCAAGACCTTTGCCAAGTTCTCATTAATTCTCTGATTAAGCTCTTGCTCCTCTTCCATCTGCTCTTGTAACTCTTTTTTTAGCTCAGTAAATCTCTCTTTAAAATCAAACTCATCATCCACCTCTTCTAACCCTACATATCGCCCAGGAGTTAAAACATAGTTTAGCTCTCTCACTTCATCTAAACTTGCAGATTTACAGAACCCTTTTATATCTTCATAATCCTTGTTGTTTTTCCAATTATGATAAACACTTGCTATATAGTCTGTGTCCTCATGGCTAAACTCTTTTGTTCGTCTGTTGATAAGCTCACCCATATTTCGTGCATCTATAAAGAGTATATCTTTAGTTGTTCTACCTCTCTTCATAAACCATATAGAAGCGGGAATTTGTGTATTTAAAAAGAGTTTTGCAGGTAGGTTGACTATACAGTCCACAAGATTAGCTTCGATAAGTGCTTTTCGTATCTCACCCTCGTTTGAAGTATTAGAAGTAAGACTCCCTTTTGCCAGTACAAAACCTGCCGTACCTGTTGGTGCTAGATGATAGAGAAAGTGCTGTATCCAAGCATAGTTGGCATTACCCTCTGGAGGTACTCCATACTTCCATCTTCCATCATTTCGCAGAAGGTCTCCACTCCAGTCTGAAACATTAAAAGGTGGGTTTGCGATGATGAAGTCTGCTTTTAAGTCTTTGTGAGCATCGTTTAAAAATGAGCCTTCATTATTCCATTTTACTTGTGATGAGTCAATGCCTCGAATGGCAAGGTTCATCTTTGCTAATCGCCATGTGGTTTGGTTGGACTCTTGACCGTAGATAGATATATCGTTTATCTTTCCTTGGTGCTCTGTTACAAACTTCTCAGACTGTACAAACATACCACCACTACCACAACAAGGGTCAAAGACTCTCCCTTTGTATGGCTCTAACATTTTTACAAGAAGCTCAACAACACTTTTTGGAGTGTAGAACTGTCCACCCTGCTTACCCTCAGCAAGTGCAAACTCCCCTAAAAAGTACTCAAAGACATGACCTAGCACATCAGCACTTCTTGCCTTTGCATCTCCAAAAGCAATGTTTCCTATGAGGTCTATAAGCCCACCAAGAGATTTACTATCAAGATTATCTCGTGCATAGACTTTAGGAAGCACACCTTTGAGTGAGCTGTTTTCTTTTTCTATGGCATCCATAGCCTCATCAACAATTTTACCTATGTTTGGAAGTTTGGCATTTGCAAGCAGATGTGACCATCTAGCAGTTGGTGGCACAAAAAAGACATTTTCAGCTTTATACTCATCTCTATCTTCAGGGTCTGCTCCCATATCCTCTTCATCTTTGAGCTTATTATAAAGTTCCTCAAAACTATCAGAGATATACTTTAAAAAGACAAGCCCCATCACCACATGTTTATACTCTGCTGCATCTATATTTTTTCTAAGTTTATCTGCGGCTTTCCAGAGTTGCTTTTCGATTGATTCTTCTTGTTTTACTTTTGCCATTATTAACTACCAAACCTAATATAATTTATTTTGTTTTATTATAGCTTGTGTTCGTAAAAAAAGAAGTTAAAATTAAATATCTAAAGATGGGTAAATATATGAATTGTAGTGATTTTCAATAAAACAACATAAAATCAAAAAAATTCTGAAATTTACGATAAGCCCCTACATGAAGTACTTTGAGAGCTTTTTTTTGAGTATGGAAAATAAATTTAAGTTTAAATTAAGTATTCTCTTCCATATAATTTACTCGTAACAAGCAAATAACCGCTTGTTTGTATATGCCGAGTGTGGAGTTTCAATAGTCTATACTCTCATATACTAAAACAAATAAAAAATTAAGGAGAAAATCACTATGAATAATAGTATCTCAATAGATCTAACTGAGGATCAAAAAACAATTCAGAGCAACATTCAAAAATTAGTTGAGGCTTCAAATGCTTCAGATGTAACAGCAATACGCTCTAAAATAGAGCTTGGTATGGAGTTGGTAAATGTAGCTCAAGCGCATCCTCTTGATTTTAATAGTATTGTGCCTGAGAGTCTCATTAGTAATAAAACTAAAACAAGACGGATGAAAGTGGTTATTAAAAATGATGTTGATTTTACTAAGGCAATGAAAGTCACTAAAGATGTAAAAGCTACACATGCGAACAAAGAGTTGCTAGTGTTAGATACTAGAGTTACTACTCTTACAAAAGAGGATATTGCTAACATCCCAGATATCTATAATGGTGGGCTTAAGAAGATTGAGTCTATGAAAGAGCTAAGCTCTAAGGACTGGAAAAAAGTTGTTGGTGGTGATGATAAGCCATATCAAGCTATGGTTGAAAAAAAGAAAGCTAAGGCTAAAGCTGAGAAGGAGGCAGAGAGAAATAAGCATAAGCCTGCAGAGATGCCTCAAAAAGAGTATGATGCTATTATAAAAAATGGTATCTATACGGCTGCAGTCACGATACATGATTTTTCTACTAAAAATGAACAACTTGAGAAAGAGATAGAGTCTCTTGAGTCTGAAATTGCTGCTTTAAAGGATAAGCAACATGAGATGGAACTTAAGCTTGCTAGGGCTGATGGGATGCTTACAGTAAATGGCAATTTCCAAAATCAAGATATAGATAAGCAATCTAAAAAAGCCAAAAGTGCAGCATGAGTATTCCTTACTACCCATATACAAGCTGTAAAGATGCAAGCTTTAAGCTTGGCATCGCTCTTGGTGAGTTTATGGCTATTGTGGATAGAGGCTTGATTGAAGTATCTGACAGAGGAGATAAAATACTTGTCAACAATGATACCCTACAAAAGTATATTAGAGACTATGGTGGCAGGAGAGAACGGTATCGAGAAGAGCTCTATAAAAAGCTTCATACTAAACAGAGAAGAATAATTGAACAGCTTAGTGAACTTATCTCTCCTGAGTTTAATGGTGAGGTCAGTATCAATAAATATACACATGAACAGATTGAGCAATTTAATAAAACTATTAAGGACTTTCAAAAACAAGAGAAAGAGTTGAAAAAGTTATTATCATATGGTCTAACTTATAAGATGCTAGAGAAGTACTATGAGGATGAAAGCTTCGACTACACTCTGCCAAAGAATAAAGAAAAGGAGATATGGCTCAGAGAAAAAACTGCTAATAGAACTTTTAATACGAAATCATTTAGTGAGTTTTTTAGGTCATATAAGCCGTTACTAGCAAGCTATAGGCAAATCAAGTTTTTGCCCCTCTCTGAAATTAGACCTATTGTTTTAAAGGTGAGAAAAAAGTTTGGCTACTAACCATGCCAAAATATCTTTGCATTTTTCCTCTTATCTCATAAACTACACTTTCTGAGATACCTGTATAAGCATATCATCAGCCCCGCTATTAGGTATCTCAAAAACTATCTCACTTATATATCTCTTTAAGTCTAAGACTTTATAATACATAAAACAAGGAACGACTATGAAAGTTGGATATGCAAGAGTTTCAAGCTCAGGAC
>Ga0256828_1001752_pt1 | contig 13357 bp, 15 predicted proteins | sample CV88metaG_FD_185993 | JGI IMG/M metagenome (GOLD analysis project Ga0256828, IMG submission 185993) | Hydrothermal vent microbial communities from East Pacific Rise, Pacific Ocean - CV88 | ecosystem: Environmental > Aquatic > Marine > Hydrothermal vents | place: Pacific Ocean: East Pacific Rise... | reverse complement strand
CCCCGAAGAGAAAGAAGCTACGAAACCCGATCCAAAACATTCATATTTTCCTCTTCCCACTGGGCAAACTCAGGGGTGAAGTATTTGATGCGTACCTTTTTGAACTCTCGGGTGGAGTAGAGAGGGCGACGGGCGAAGTGTTCGATCTCGGATGCCATCTCTTTGATAATTGCATTGGTCTCCTCCATGGTTTTACCATGTACCATCGTAAAGAGATTATAAGGCCAGTTGGGGTATTTGGGACGCAAATAGCAATGGCTCACAGCTGAGAAAGCAGCTGCTTTTTCACCCATCTCCTCTCCTCGCTTCTCATCCACATCCCAAACCACCATGGCATTGGCATTAAAGCCTGCTTTTCGGTGGTTGAGAATGGCCGCAAAACGTCGCATAACTCCTGCCTCTTTGAGTTCTTCTAAAATGGCAAAAAACTTCTCATAGGAGATGCCCAGCTCCTCCACAATGGCTTTGAAGGGTTCAGGAACAATCTCAATATCATGTTGTGAGAGTGCAATTATTTTGTGATGGAGAGGAGTGAGTTCAATATTGCTCCGTTTGGGTTTGATGACCTTCTCTTTTTTGGCATCGTTCCCTGTGGTATTGAGCTTGACTGCGATCTTAAAGAGTTTGAGGGTGGGTAACATAATAAAATCCATTGCCCCTGCCTCTTGTGCCAAAATCTCCACCGTCTGTCGTAACCCCAATTTGGAATCAGGAGCAACCGCGAGGGTAAACCAGATATTAAAAGTATGCTCTCGCTCATAGTTATGAGACACCCCAGGGTGGGCATTGATCACCTCTACCGCATGATCAATGTCATCTCTACGAACCTTGAATGAGACCAGTGAAGAGCTGTAACCCAAACGTTTGGTATCAAAAATAGGAGAAATCTGTCGAATAATTTTTTGCTCTTTCTCTTCGGAAAGTGTTTTTATAATGGTCTCTTCATTCGATCCCAATTCTTTGGCAATATCAGCAAAGGGTCGAGGAGATAAAGGGAATCTTTTTTGGATGATGGAGAGTAGTTCTGATTTCATGGTCGCACCCTTATAATATTTTATATTTAAATATTATAGGTCTTTTATCAAAAGATATCTTTGATATGTATCAACTATTGAAAATAGTTTTGCATAAAGACTTTGGTTTTCTCTTCAAAGTACTTCATCCGTGCTTTCCCTTTGGGCATGGTTTGTCGCAAACCTTTCATCTCAGCCAAAAATCCCTCCAACTGAGGAGGAATCATCCTCTCAAGATAAGCACGCAGATGTTTTGCCATCGCAGGAGATGCCCCACTCGTTGAGACCGAGATGGTCAAATCTCCTCGTTTGATATACGACGGGAAGATGAAGTCACAATAGGCGGTATCATCCACGGAGTTGACCAAAATACGGCTGCTTCGACTCTCTTCATAGATCGCCTTATGCAGGGCTACGGTATCGGTTGCTACAATGACAATATCAAACCCCTCAATATCACCTTGCTGATAGGATCGCTTCTCCATAACAAGATGATGCTTTTGTGCAAAGGCAATAAACTCAGGTGAAAACTCTTGGGCAATGGTATGAATTTCAAGGGTAAAATCAACCAATTTTTCTAGCTTCTCTAAGGCAATTGCCCCTCCCCCTACCAGTAGAATTTTGCGATTATCCAACGAGAAATAGGCAGGGAAAAAAGACATGACTACTTCCCTGCTTCCATCGCAAGCTTGGCTTTAAAGAGATCAATACAGTTGTTACACTCTTTGACGGAGTTGGTCTCAATAATCATATAGAGGGCATCCACATTAAGAATACTGAGTTGATGATTTTTGACCTCAATAATACTCTCTTTTTTGAACTTGGTAATAATACGTGAGAAAGTCTCAGGGGTAAGGTTTAAGATTCCTGCAATTTCATTGTTTTTTAGACGATTAAAAATGGAGATTTTCTCAATCATCAGATCCGCCACTTTGGCTTCAGAGGAGAGAATGGTCTCTTTGTGTACCAAAGAGGAGAGCATCATTACTTTGCTGGTCAATGATTTAATCAAGCCCAAAGAGAACTCTTTGTTATCAAGGTACTTATAGACCTTATCAAAGTGCAGTAACCCCATGGTACCATCAGAGATAAATTCACACGTGACAGGGAATGGCTCTTTTTCAAAACAGGCATACTCCCCAATGGTGTTGGGAGCATCCATCCGTTTGATCTGTACTTGCGAGCCTTTGGGAGAGGTCTTGTAGAGACGAATGGTGCCTTCAAGTAAAATATAAAGATAGTTGCTTTCATCTCCCTCATAAAAAACAATACTATTTTTAGTATATTTTTTAATGTAGATACTATCCTGTAACTCTCTATGAAATTTTTTATCCAAATCAGAGAACATCGGGATATCTTGAAGATCAATCATTAAATCTACCTTATAGTTTTTATCAATTATACTGAGCTTATTTTAAACTATTACTATTTTTGATAAATTGTAGTTTAATTAATCACTATTCCTTTTCAAACCAACTCAACTGTTCTCGAAGATTGACCACCTTACCCACGATTATCAATGCAGGGGTAGGCAGATCTTTTGCCTGCTCCCAAATCGTCTCTAAGGTTCCCACGACCGTTTTCTCATCGGGGGTTGTCCCCTTGCTGATGACAGCCACAGGATAATCCTTGGGTTTACCAATCTCCAAGAGCTTGTTACAGATCGTTTTGAGACGGTGTAAGCCCATTAGAAAGATAATAGTATCATCACTCTTATAGTTTTCCCAAGGGATTTGTGAATGATCTTTGTTTTTACTCTCATGCCCTGTTACCACACGAAACGAAACGGTTACTCCACGGTGGGTCACAGGAATTCCTGCATACTCAGGTACCGCAATAGCAGAAGTGATTCCAGGAATAAACTCAAAACGAATGCCCCGTTCTCTGAGATAAATTCCCTCTTCCCCTCCCCGTCCAAAGACCAAAGGATCTCCCCCTTTGAGACGTACCACCACCTCATGAGTGAGGGCGTTTTGGTAGATTACCTCATTGATCTCCTCTTGGGGCAAGGTATGATGAGAATCTGCTTTGCCCACATAGACAAACTCACAATTGTCTTTTGCCATGGTTAAAATCTCAGGATTTGCCAAACGGTCATAGATAATGACATCCGCCTCTTGTATTACCCGAAATGCTTTCATCGTCAACAGTTCAATATCACCCGGCCCTGCTCCTGTCAAGTATACCATCCCCATTACTTCTCCTTTTGCTGGTAGATAAAGATCCCTGAGGGGTGTTTGATCTGATAAATTTCACGCTCCAAAAACCACTCATCGGTATTGATTACATTGACTTTATTTTGATCTCTTTCATCGCCATCGCCATTGACTGAAACATACAAAGAGGGTTCAATTTTTGACCATCGTAGGTGCAAAACTTTGCCTTTAAAGGTAAAGGTTTTGATGATTTTTAAGCTCTTAGTATCCACAATTTGAATGGTGGGAAAATCTTTACCTGAAAAGGTGACTGCCAAGTACTTTTTATCAGGACTCAGAGCAGTAAAGACGGGTAATCCCTGCATCTCTATGTTTTTGATAAACTTAAAATCTTTGTCATAGACCATCACCTTGTTGTCTCCCACCGCAGGAATAAAAGTACGATCATCACTCAATGACCAAAAACCAAAGTGAGGGACTTTGAGTACGGGTTTGTTGTCTTTGGCGGTCACCTTGATCTCTGAATATTTCATCGTATCAAGATCAATCACCCCAAAGGATTTACTCAAAAAGAATCCTACAATATAGGTATTGTCTTTGATCATTGCATCAAAGGGCATGGCACCTACTTTGAACTCTTTGAAGATCTTAAATTTGGGCAAACCTTTGCCGTAGTTTTCATCTTTGAGTACGGTTACCTTGTCACTGTCCATTTGTGCAAAAATAATCATGTCTTTGTAGATCTTGATGCCCACATTTTTGGAGCCTGTAACGATCTTATCAATGGGCTTAAGATCCCGAGTAAGAATGTCCACCGACTTATCATCATAGTTTGCCACCGCCACATAGTTTTTACCAATCACAAAACCAATGGCACTTTTGGAGGTTTTATACTCCTGTAATATCTTTTCTGTCTTGGGATCGAAGTGTACCACATACCCATCTCGACTGATCAAATAGGCATCATCCCCATCAAATTTGATAATGCCATGGTTCATGTTGTGCATGTTGGTCATGTGCGATTTGGTCAAACCATTGGAGATAATCGCCAAAGATTCACTCTCTCGCTCAACCACAAAGATTTTCTCCTGGGGGGTGGGTGTCGCTGCGTACAACATACCCATTGCCATTAAACTTAATACTATTTTTTTCACCTCTTCTTCTCCTCTTTAATTTTTTACAGTTCTAAATAACATGATGGGTCTTCTGCCCAAAGATCCCCATGAATGGCATAAGCCCTGCTTCGTGAACCACCATTACAGATTGCCAAATGGGGACAGGATTCACATTTGCCACTCAAAATTCGGGGATGCTGACGCAGTTTTTCCAACATGGGAACAGGCTTATTTGTCCAAATATCAGTAAAATCACTGCTAAAGATATTCCCAATAATGGCGGGGAAAAAGGGATCAGGTTTGACATTGCCCTCAGCATCAATATTGAGCAGTTTTCGCCCTGCTGAATTGCCTCCCCATGCCAGCAGTCTCTGGTGCATCTCTTGGGCATGTTGGGGATATTTCTCCACAAATCTATTATAAAACAGAATCGCATCCATCTCCATGTTCCCTGTAACAATCTCAATATCCCGTCCCGACTCATGATACTCAAAGGCTTTGTCTAAGATATAGTTCACTGCCGTGATGCGTTGCTCTTTGCTCAAATCCATGGCGAGATTGTCCAAACCCCGTCCTGAATAGACCAAATGCGAGATATAGATTTTGGGAATGTTGTGCTGTTCTGCCAACGCAAAGATAAATGCTAAATCATCATAGGTATCTTTGGTAATCGTAAAACGGATCCCTACCTTGGTCATATTATACGAGTTGAGCAGGTCTACGGCTTTCATCGACTCGACAAAACTCCCTTTGAGTCCTCGAAAGGCATCATGCACCTCCTCACTCCCATCAATACTAATACCAATATAGTTAAAGGTCTCCAAAATCTGCTTGGCATTGCTCTTTTTGACATAGAGTCCATTGGTAGAGAGATAGGTGACAATCCCCAATTCACGACAACGCTGAGCAATCTCAAAAATATCCTTACGCGTCAGAGGTTCTCCTCCTGAGAAGATCACAAACTTCACCCCATTGGCTTTGAGCTTGGGAAGCGTCTCCATGATCTTCTGGGTAGAGAGGGTATCGACAGCATCGAGATCTGCTTTGGAGTAGCAGTGCAGGCAGGAGAGGTTACATCGGTTGGTAAAATTCCATATCACAATACTTCCATCCAAAACACGGGCTTTTTTGCCCTCAACCACACTGTTAAGCAGATTGGAGAGTCTGAACATTATTTGGCTCCTTGGGTAAGATTACTCTCTTTTACTATCGTTTGGTTGATATCTGGCTTATAGGAGAGGATATACTGCGTAATGGCGGTGAGATTCTCCTCTGCTAAACTAAATGCAGGCATGGCATTTCGGGTATAACCAAATGTTTTGGAGACCGCATTGGGATCAACGATCATTGCCCGAATCTCCTCAGCACTGCGATGAGAGGCGATTGCTTCAAAGGGAGGTCCAAACGCCACCGCTGTCTGATGGTGACAGCCCCAACAATAGGTCTCAAAGACCTTTTTTCCACTGCTTGCAGACGCAGAAAGGGTTAACAACACCATCATAGCAAAGGAACATTTCGTTCTCATGGCATCTCCTTGATTATTTTTCTTGCAACAATCATAACATGCTTTAATCTTGGAACTCTTGATATAGAACAAGTCCCCTTTTGAATAAGTTTTGATTATTATTTTAATTTATTTTAATTATATCTTGATCCAAATCAATAGAGGATACTTACAAATAAGATAATATTACTCTTAATTAAAAAAGGAGCCTGTCCATGTATCGTCTACTTTCACTTTCGCTGTTGTTATCTTCTCAACTCTTTGCGAATGATCTCAATACTTGTCAGAGTTGTCACCCCGTGATCTATCAAGAGTTTCAACAATCATTTCATAAAAAATCTTCTATTAAAGAGGACAAAGTACACAAAGCGGTATGGGACAAACACCCCGCAAAAGCCAAGGGCAACTACAAATGTGCCAAGTGTCATACTCCCAAAGAGTCCACAGAGAAAACACACTCAGGGGTCACCTGTATCTCTTGTCACACCATTACCTCTATAGAGAATCACCCCAAATCCAATAAAAATATCTATGAGACAAAAGACAAAACCCTCTACTCTGCCCAAAAAGGAATGGAAGACCAAAAAATAGTCTATGAAGAGAAGAGTTCATGGTTTGGGTTGGTCAAAGAGACCAAAGGCTCTCCCTACCATGATATCGACTATCGCAACCAAAACTTCTACACAGGAGAGGTCTGTATGGGCTGTCACTCTCACAAAGAGAATGGCAAAGGCTTTAACGTCTGTAAAACCGATAAGAAAGGGGCTCAAAATAAAAAGCAAAACTGTATCACCTGTCACATGCCCAAAGTTACAGGCAGTGCCACCAGTATTCGAGAGAGTAAAACACACGCTTTTCACGGCTTTGCGGGAGTACATAATGCCCCTAAGATGCTGGCACAATATATTGATTTGAGCTATCACAAAATAGACAATGGATTTGAAATCACCATCCATAATAAAGCACCCCATAACCTACTCACCCATCCTTTGCGTGTGGTACAACTCAAAACCACCCTTACACGACAGGGCAAAGTAGAACAACTCAAAACCCATACCTTTGTCAAAATTATTGGAACAAATAACAAACCCTCCATGCCATGGCTTGCCACCCAAGTGGTTAAAGATACCATGATCAAAGGAGAAGAGAAACGTCAAGTCCCCTTTGAAGTAGCCCTACAGAAAGGGGATGAGATTGAAACCACCTTGGGGTACTATATCGTCAATCCCAAAGCCGCACCCAAACTTGGGTTGGAAGATCAAAAGAGCTTAACCAGCTTTACACCCCTAAAAAGCAGTTATTTTAAGGTTCAATAGGGGTGAAACTTGATATCTATCAATGTTTTTATAAGTTCGAATACTTATAATAAGACAAATTTATAAATAGGAGACAATATGTCTGAATTAACAAAAACTGAATTAGAAGTGATGGGAGCAACCGTTCCTTTTTATACCTACACCATTGGAGAGACTCAATATTTTGAGTTCGATACCTCAAAATGTGGACCACCAGACCCTATGGTTAATGCCATGGCTGGACTCAAACTGATTGATAACAGTAATAAAAAATTGGTCATGATCAACCACAAGTTCCCTGGGGGACTTATCGGAAAAATTGGAGAAAATTATGCCCATGAAAAAGAGGAGATGGAAGATGGACGTGTCAAAATCACCTTCTCATATATCGCTGGGGAGAGTGAAAAAGCTGACCTCACCCAAAACTCGTGTGCGGGTTGATAAACGATGTTCGCCATAGGTAAAGATTTCGCCCCCCCTCTCAAATTGATTGCCCCCTATTTCAAAATAGGGGTGAGCTTTTATCTCATTGCCATGATCGCCTTATTGGGCTTTGGGGCAACATTTAGCTACCAAGAGATGGCGGTGGCTGGCTGGGTTCACCTCTTTTTATTGGGATTTGTGATGATCATTATCTTCGGAGCCATGGCACAACTGATCCCTGTCGTACTGGAAGTGGGACATGCCATTGTCGATCTCTACTATGTGATTCTACCCCTGCTAGGGCTGGGTACGATTGGTATGGTTGTGGGATTTTGGATGGCTCCTGCCCTGCTTCCCTATGGAGGATTGCTGGTACTCACCTCTATGGTGATCTTTGCCATTGAAGCCTTTGCTACGTTGCGAAAAGCTGAGATTCAAACCCTCACGGTCAAGACCGTAGCCGTGAGTAATGCCTTTTTGCTATTGGGCATCTTAACAGGATTTGCCATTGCCTTGGGACTAAGTGGGGTGATTGCCATTGATGTTGCCACCATGCTTACCGCCCATGTCTATGCGGTGCTGGGAGGGTTTGTGTTGCTCACCATTATGGGACTCTCACTGACCCTTATTCCCATGTTCTCACTGGCACATGGCTTTGATGAGACCCCCATCAAACGGGCGTTTAATTTGGTATCTTTGGGGGCTGGGTTGGTCTTTATCGGAGCATTATTGGGAATCAAAGTCGTTCAATGGTTGGGCTATCTGAGCAGTATGGTAGGGGTGGGGTTCTATATCCAACAGATCTACATCATCTTCTTGCTCACCGTACGAAAAGAGATGGATATTTGGGCAAAATCAATGCTCTTTGGCTTTGGTTCACTGATTATCTCTTTGATCTTTGGTCTGATCTCCTTTTTGCCCCAGGCAGATGAAGCATGGTTACATGCCTCGGTATGGTTTTTAATGTTGGGCTTTATTGGTTTTTTGATCAATGGTCACCTCTATAAAATCGTGCCATTTTTAGTCTGGTTTGAACGTTTTTCACCACTGGTCGGCAAAGAGAAGGTTCCCATGCTCCATGAGATGTACCCCAAAGCCCAATCAGGCATGATGTTTTGGTACTCTGCCATTGGGACGGTTTTGGGAGGGATAGGACTCTTGGTTCAAAATGACTTTCTCTTCAAAGCAGGGGTGAGTTTGATGATCATGGGTGCCATATTCTTATATATGTCCATGTCCAAAATGTTAGGCTACGGAAAATAATTAAAACAAAGGAATATATATGTGCAACATAACAAAAGAACAAGTATTTGATGCGATCAGTACCGTTATTGACCCTGAGGTGGGATTTAACCTTGTTGAGATGGGACTTATCTACGATGCCATCGTCGAAGAGAGTTGCAATATCAAAGTGGTCATGACCCTCTCCACTAGAGGCTGTCCTCTCCATCAGATGATCAAACAGTGGGTACAAGAGGCTGTCGAGAAAATCGACGGGGTTGGTATCGTCGAAGTCGATGTGGTCTGGGAACCAGCATGGAATATCTCCATGGCAGATGAACATGTCAGAGAGCAACTGGGCGGAATACCCTCGTAGCTTCTGGTGTTATATTATGTTTGGGTCTGGTAAGGTTTACTGGATCCAAAATTTTTTATACTCTTCAAACACAAGCCATCTTAATACTTTTTTTTATAAATTTTTAAAAATATTTATTCCAAACTGTTAACATAACTGCGAATCTCTTTTGAGCCTTTTGATTGCTGTAATTCTGTATCCTCTTCTCTTTGATACTCATACTTATTTGAAATTTCGTTACCACTCTTGTCATAGGTATAAATGGTACGCTCTTTTATAATATTAGATGAACAGGGGCAAACACCTGCCAAAGCATTGGTCTCTTCGCTATGAAGCAATCCATTTTTATAGTGCCACTGCTGTATATAGTGTCTGACAACCTCTCCTCGAATCTTCTCTTCCAACTCGGTTCGAACCCTTTTCCCTTCTTTATTATAATCGTAGTGCCATATCGTCTCCATCTTACGATTACCCTCCAAATCTAAACTCAAATCCTCTTTAAAAATCAACTTCCCATCATTATTATATTTCATGCTACTTGTCCGTTTTCCTCTGGGATAAAGATACTCACGATAGACCTTTCTGCCATTTTTATATCTAAAATTAAGAACAGTGTCACCACTCAATACAATATGGGTTACATTGCCCTCTTTGTTATAGAACTTTAAAGGTTTCTTCTGTTGAATATCCTCTTGAACTATACTATCCGACTCCTCCTCTGTATCTACGGTTATTATCTCATTTCCCACCTCATCATAACGATGAGACTCAATAACTTCTCCCTCTCCATTAACTTTCTCTTGAAAAACTATCCTGCCATCTTCATACTGATATGTCATGGTATAATTATCTTTAGCATAATTGAAATTTTCATATTGTTCCTCTATCACCTTACCAAACTCATTATAAGTAAAAGTTTTTCTGTAATAGCTACTAAATATCAACAGAAGCTCCTTACGATGGTTATAAAACTTTATATTATCAAGTCTATATCTATCTTCTTCTCTATCAAAATATTCTCTTTTTACCTTCAGGTATCGCCATGCTCTTACTGTGGTGTTACTTTCAGCGAGAAGATTACCTTTTATATCATTGATTTTGATGATAATAGGATGTTCTCCCAAAGCAAAAGTACGTCTCAAAATAGGTTTATCAGTCGAAACCACTTTTCCATCATCTAACCACCAACTAAACAGATATGTTTTTAGGGGATTATCAAGATGAAGAGATATCGTTACATTGGTATCTATAAGAGTATCAATAGTTTCATTTACCTCTATCTGTATAAAAGCTTGCCTCTTCTTTTCAACTTTAGTGGGTATATCTATTTTAGGATTCTCCTCCTTTAAAATAGAGAGATTCTCCTCTATCTTTTCACGTATTGATACCTCTTGACTACTTTGTTCATTCTCTCGATCACTCTCTGCTAGCCAAAACAGAACCCAACCTCCTAAAAGAAGTAATATCACTGTCCATCTCATTTTTTATTCCTATTTAGTTTTTTAATCTTCAATCTTTTACGACCCATTAAATGTGTAAAAATCCAATTTTTTTAATCGTATAAATAGATGCTTTTGATTTTACATTTTTTGCACCTATTTGAATTTTAAACATTAAGCCTCTTTTTTACAAAAAGTATCTAAATACTCTTTAGCTGTTATCTCTTTGCCACCATCTACTACCACATGCGTGGCAATTCCTCTTCTACAAAGCTCTTTGGCATCCATCCAAAAATCTTGACCAATAAGTAGTTTTTGGTACTCCTCTTCACTCAAGAATCCCTGCTTGACCACAATGTCGTATCTAAATTGGGTATTTAACTTATCGGCATGTTCTACTCTTGCTACTATCTCCCCACCTTTTCCTGCATTGACCATACGATAGTTATGAAACATTAGATTTGAGTAGGGATAGATAATCCGCTTGTCTGCCATACAAAAAAGTACTGCTCCCATACTATAACCGTGGTTGTCTAAATAAGCTACACTATTATTATAGAACTTTCTTTGAATCATATTATAAAACTGCCGTCCCTCTTCAATACTTCCTCCATGAGAGTTTATGATTATCTCCAGTCTGTCTCTGGAAGTCGCATCTTTTAATTTATAAAAAATACTATGGAGTGATTTCTTTTCACTTTTAAACTCTCCAATATACAAAGAGTACTGCTTATGTCTTGAAGTAGATACTCTAAATTTTGGCTTATGCCAAAAGATAACCCTATTGAAAAAGAGTGCATGTAAAAACTTTCTCTCTTTTAATCTCTTATCAATATAAAAGAGAACCATTGATAGGGTTTTAGGTATTATCTTTTCATATCTCTCTTTTTTATAATTGTATCGCTCTCGTTTTTCAGGTATCACTTTTATATAGAGTGAGTGATGATTGTTTCCTATATATATCGACATACTATCCCCTTAAATATCCTTATCTTTTAATCTGCTCTCATAGCTCAGGTTCACTATTTTATACTCTATTTGCTACCCATCTGATCTGGAGAGGGTAGAGGTTGTTTTTTGATTTTTTGATACTCCTTTTTTAAAATGGCATAACTGTCCACATCCATTACCACCCCATTAACCACTATCTCATCTCTTTGTCTCCCCTCATGACTCATCCCTAGCTTTTTAGCCACATTACAACTTCTCTCATTTTTAACCGCACACTTAAGCATAATTTTGTCTAAATTGTACTGCTCAAACCCTATCTCTAACATCTTGGCTGTGGCATGAGACATAATCCCTTTGCCATGAAACGCTTCGCCCAACCAATAGCCAAGCTCTCCCTTTTTGATACCATACCCTTTTCTCATGCCAATCTCTACATTTCCTGCCAAGCTACCCCTGTAAAATATCGAGCAGTTGACCAATTGACCTTTGGCATACGCTTCTAAAGCACTCTGAATATGCTTTTTTTCATCTTCAACCTCTCGAACTGAATTGACCCAAAGCAACCATTCACTAAATAGCTCTCTGTTTTTATTAACCAAGCTCAACATCTCTTTTGCGTGTGAGAAGTGTACTAACTCTAGGTGTATTTCGTTGTTTATCTCTAATTTGAACATTTTTAATCCTACTTTTTATCAACAAGAAACTATACCCAACCTCCCCAAAATCTACTATAAAGCACTTTTCTACTCTCTTGTGCATTTCTTAGAAGATAGGGGAAAATTATGGGAAATTTAGAAGAAATTGAAAAAGATCACCTCCAATTGGTTACATATCTACCATTCAAAGGCTTATTATGAACCCACAATTCTTAATCATTAGGATTACTGTCCTATAATAAGCCAACTACTATGTGGAGACGACCAATGTTCAAACAACTATTATGGCAAATCAGCCTCTTTATATCTCTATTTTTTTCGGGATGTTCTTCAAGCATTAATAAACCTCAAGTACAACTACCTCTTAATGCCACCTATGCTATCAGCTCTTTTTGGAACTATACGGAGACACCTATGGCAGGACTTCGTGCGGCGAGTATTGTCGAGGGGGTACTCTCCCAAGAGGGACTCCACCTCTACGCATTGATCCAAGGAGCAGATGAGATGGGTCAAGTCAAAAGCAAAGAGCAGTTTCTTCAAACCCAAAAAACAGCGGCCAAAAAGGCAGGTGCTGCCTATCTCATCACAGGAGAGGTACAAGAGTGGCGATACAAAACGGGTATTGATGCAGAACCTGTGGTCAGCTACAGTATCAAAGTGATTCAACTCAGCGATGACAGCGTACGCTTCAATGGTGTGGGAGCCAAAAGTGGCTGGGGTGACAAATCCATCGGTATCGTTGCCCAAGAGATTGCCCAAGCACTGATACCCAACTTTAAGCCCTAGACCATGACACTCAAAAAGCGTTCGGTTTATCTTCAAGCCCTCGAAGTTATCCTCTTTGCCATTGTTATTTTTGTCGTGGGATACTTGGTCGATAGGGGTGATCCCCTTCTTATTCACCAGCAATTTAGTTTTCTCATTTTGTGGCTTGCCATTGTAACCCTCTTCTACGGCTTGGCAATGGGCTTGGTAATGTGGCTCAGTTTTGCCATTATGGCAGTCATGTTCTATATCCATGATCCACACTTTACCACCACATTATTGGAGAACTTAGCCTTTGTGTTTCTCTTTGGACTCTTTTTTTCCAACCTTCACCGAGAGATGGATCAATATCAAATTCAGACCAAATACCTACAACTACGTCTCAAAGAACTGAGCAATGCTTTTTTTACCCTCAAAATTTCCCATGACAAACTTGAATCTATTTACATTACCCAACCCGCCTC
>Ga0256828_1001751_pt1 | contig 13360 bp, 9 predicted proteins | sample CV88metaG_FD_185993 | JGI IMG/M metagenome (GOLD analysis project Ga0256828, IMG submission 185993) | Hydrothermal vent microbial communities from East Pacific Rise, Pacific Ocean - CV88 | ecosystem: Environmental > Aquatic > Marine > Hydrothermal vents | place: Pacific Ocean: East Pacific Rise... | reverse complement strand
TAGGTATGTAAAAGTTTAGTGCGATAAGGAGCGAGTTCTGTAAAAAGAAGTGTATTTGGATTAAAAGGTATCTCGCCTCCAGATTTTTTTGTTTCACTTGGAGCAAGTAATATTTTCATTTTAATACCTAGTTTTTGGTTTATTTAGTGGTGTATTCTATTAGAAATTAACTAAAAAAGAGAAATTTTAGTTTTTTTCTTTAAAATACTTGACTTTTAAAATGTATTTGTCTATAATTCCCGTCCATTTAAAGCAGAATAGCTTTTTATGTTGGTGCTGGTGTAGCTCAGCTGGCTAGAGCAGCTGATTTGTAATCAGCAGGTCGGGGGTTCGAGTCCCTTCACCAGCTCCATGAAATTTTTATCAGTGTTTGACCAGAAAAAATCAATTTATTTTTTTAATAAAATTAAATTTGATAAAACATTATGGTGGGTTACTCAAGTGGCCAACGAGGGCGGATTGTAAATCCGCTGACTACGTCTTCGAAGGTTCGAATCCTTCACCCACCACCATGTTAACCATATGCGGGCGTAGCTCAGTGGCTAGAGTTCCTGCCTTCCAAGCAGGCTGTCGAGGGTTCGAATCCCTTCGCCCGCTCCACATGGTATATTGATCTGGGAGCTGATGTGAATATAATATTTACACAACTTCACATTACCTAACAATCAACAAACACTCATAACAACTTTATATAATGATTAATTGATTATAAATTAGAGAATATTCGATTTATATCTATTGCCCATATGGCTCAGGGGTAGAGCACTTCCTTGGTAAGGAAGAGGTCGTGAGTTCAAGTCTCACTATGGGCTCCAGAAACAGATGAAGACCAAGTATGGACAAGTGTGTAGTACATGTACTATACTCCTGTCCATATAGGTTAATATTGACTTAAGAAGATTTGGGTATAATACTGCCTTTATTAAACATTTACGCTAGGAGAAAAGCATGGCTAAAGAAAAATTTGAACGTACGAAACCGCACGTAAACATCGGTACAATCGGTCACGTTGACCACGGAAAAACTACATTAACAGCTGCAATCACAATGTGTCTTGGGCTTAAAAATGGTCAAGCAACTATGGATTATGATCAAATTGATAATGCTCCAGAAGAGAGAGAAAGAGGAATTACAATTGCTACTTCTCACGTAGAATATGAAACTGACTCAAGACACTACGCTCACGTAGACTGTCCAGGTCACGCGGATTATGTTAAAAACATGATTACTGGTGCTGCTCAAATGGATGGTGCTATTCTTGTTATTGCTGCAACTGACGGACCAATGGCTCAAACTAGAGAGCATATCCTTCTTTCTAAACAAGTAGGTGTACCTTACATCGTAATTTTCTTAAACAAAGAAGATCAACTTGATGATGAAGACAAAGAAGAGATGTTAGAGCTTGTAGAGATGGAAGTAAGAGAACTTCTTTCTGAGTACGATTTCCCAGGTGATGATACACCAATCGTTGCTGGTTCTGCATTCCAAGCACTTGAAGAAGCTAAGTCTGGTACAGCTGGTGAATGGTCAGAAAAGATTTATGCACTTATGGATGCTGTAGATGAGTATATTCCTGAGCCAAAAAGAGAAACTGAAAAAGATTTCCTTATGGCAATCGAAGATATCTTTACTATCCAAGGTCGTGGTACAGTTGTAACTGGTAAAGTTGACCAAGGTCAAGTATGTGTAGGTGACGATGTTGAAATCGTTGGTCTTAAAGATACACAAAAAACAACAGTTACTGGTGTTGAAATGTTCCGTAAAGAAATGGATTGTGGACTTGCAGGAGATAACTGTGGTGTTCTTATCCGTGGTATTGACAAAGATGCTGTACAAAGAGGTATGGTTCTTTGTAAACCAGGTTCAATCAACCCACATACTGCGTTCGAAGCTGAAATCTATGTTCTTACTAAAGAAGAGGGTGGTAGACACACTCCATTCTTTAATAACTATAGACCACAGTTTTATGTACGTACAACAGACGTAACTGGTTCAGTTCAACTTCAAGAAGGTACTGAAATGGTTATGCCAGGTGATAACGTTAAAGTTAACGTTGAACTTATCGCTCCTGTTGCAATGGATCAAGGTACTAAGTTTGCTATCCGTGAAGGTGGTAGAACAGTTGGTGCTGGTGTTGTTTCTAAGATTATTGCTTAAGACAAATACTTGCAAGAAGGGTTTTCTTCTTGCAAACTTATCATAGGAGATAACAATGAGAGAAACAGTTCACTTAGGATGTGAGAAATGTACAAGACGTAACTATCACACAACTAAAAATAAAAAAACGACAACAGAAAAACTTGCTTTGAAAAAGTATTGTAAATGGTGTAAATGCCACACAGTACACAAAGAGATGAAACTGTAATAGTCATACTTTTTTAATACCGGAGTTTCGACTTCTGGTATTAATTTAGGCCAATAGCTCAGTTGGTAGAGCACTGGTCTCCAAAACCAGGTGCCGTGGGTTCGAGTCCCTCTTGGCCTGCCACAAAAAAAGGTAACAAATATGGGAAAAATTTCAACATTTATAGCGAATGCTCGTGCAGAGATTCATAAAGTAATATTTCCAACAAAAGTACAAGTAAGACAAGCATTTTTAGCAGTAGTTCTAGTAGTTACTGTGATATCAATATTTTTAGCATTAGTAGACCTCATTATGGGTGAAATTGTTAAAACAGCATTAGGAGCATAAATAGATGGCTTTTCAATGGTATGCAATTCAAACATATTCTGGTTCAGAACAATCAGTAAAAAGAGCAATTGAACAACTAGTCCTTGATCATGGAATCGAAGAAAAGGTTGAACGTATTGTAGTTCCAACTGAAGAAGTGATTGAAGTTAAAAATGGTGAGAAAAAGATTACTGAACGTACACTCTATTCAGGGTATGCTTTCGCACATATAGACCTGGATACTGATCTTTGGCATAAGATTCAATCTCTGCCGAGAGTATCTAGATTTATCGGTGAACAAAAGACACCTACTGCTCTTACCGAAGCAGATATCAAAGTAATTTTAGACAAGATGGAGCAAAAATCTGCACCACGTCCTAAGGTTGATTTTGAAACAGGAGAAATGGTTCGTATTGTAGACGGACCTTTTGCAAACTTTACAGGTATGGTTGAAGAGTATGATCTTGATCATGGTAAGTTAAAGTTAAATGTTTCAATCTTTGGTAGAAATACACCAGTAGAGATACTTTATACACAAGTAGAAAAGATACTCTAGTCTTTAATCTTAGGACTTAAAATAAAAAGATAAATGACCAATTAATCTCAAAGGAAGAACAGATGGCAAAAAAAATAACTGAAAAGTTTAAAATGATGATCCCTGCTGGATCAGCAAACCCGTCACCACCAGTAGGTCCAGCACTTGGACAACGTGGTGTAAATATTATGGAATTTTGTAAAGCATTTAATGAAAAAACAAAAGATAAAATGGGTTTCAAAATCCCAGTTATCGTAACTGTATATGCAGATAGAAGTTTTACATTTGAAACAAAACAACCACCGGCATCAGACCTTATTTTAAAGGCAGCAGGACTTAAAAAAGGAACAGACAATCCACTTCTTAATAAAGTTGGATCTATTTCTAAAGCAAAACTTGATGAAATTATTGATCAAAAAATTGCTGACCTTAACACGAATGATAGAGAGATGGCAGCAAATATTATTGCTGGAACTTGTAGATCAATGGGTGTTGAAATCGTAGACTAGTCTTTTGACGGTCTATAATAAGTTTAAAATTAATCTTAACCACATGATTTAAAAATGTGGGAGCATAAAGCGGAGAAATAAAATGGCAAAAAAAGTAAGTAAAAGAAGAGAAGCACTCCTTAAAAAAGTAGATGCTACTAAAGAGTACGGTGTTGATGAAGCAATGAAGACACTTAAGGATCTTAAATCAGCTAAATTTGATGAGACTGTTGAAGTAGCATTAAACTTAAATGTTGATCCAAGACATGCAGATCAAATGGTTAGAGGATCAGTTGTTCTTCCTAATGGAACTGGTAAAACAGTAAGAGTAGCAGTATTTGCAAAAGATGCAAAAGCTGATGAAGCTAAAGCAGCGGGTGCAGACCTTGTTGGTGCAGCAGATCTTATTGAAGATATTCAAGCAGGTAAAATTGATTTTGATATCGTTATCTCTACACCTGACATGATGGGTGTTCTTGGTAAAGTAGCAAGAATTCTTGGGCCAAAAGGTCTTATGCCAAACCCTAAGACGGGTACAGTAACTATGGATGTTGCTAAAGCAGTTGAAAATGCTAAGGGCGGTCAAGTAAACTTCAGAGTTGATAAAAAAGGAAATATCCATGCGGGTATTGGTAAAATTTCTTTCTCTGAAGAAGCTATCAAAGAAAACTTTATTACACTTATGGAGACTATCAACAGAGCTAAACCAGCTTCTGCAAAAGGTAGATTTATCGCTAATGGTGCGATTTCACTCACTATGAGTCCTTCAATCACACTTGATACTACTGAATTAATGGATATTAAATAATTCATAGTTAAAGGAGGCTTTGCCTTCTTTATTATTTTCAAACAAGAACTAAAACAAGTTTTTGTTTGAGAGTATTTTTTACTACTCATAATCTTAGATTTAAGATAAAAGGGGCGAAAGCTTAATTAGTTTACTTGAAAGAGTGAATGTGTAGGGAAATAATCCTATACCCTTTTAGAGATCGGAAGGAGAAATATATGACTAGAACTAGAAAAGAAGAGTTAGTTGCAGAGATGACAGCAGAGTTCAAAGAAGCTGGTGCGATTATCGTTTGTGATTACAAAGGTATGACTGTTGAAAACCTTGAAATTGTAAGAAATCTTGCAAAAGATGAAGATACAAAAGTAAAAGTTGTAAAAAATAGACTTGCACGTATTGCATTGAAGAATGCTGGATGTGAAGATATTGAATTTACAGACACAAACTTAGTAATCTGGGGTGATGCACAAGTTACACCTTGTAAAATCGCTGACAAAGCTGCTACTGAATTTAAAGATAGTTTTTCAATCAAAACTGGTTTAATCCAGGGTGAAGTTGCAAGCATGGATACTATTAATGCTATGGCTAAGCTTCCTACAAGAGATGTACTTATTGGTATGCTTCTTAATGTATGGAATGCACCAGTACAAAACTTCACAATTGGTATGGATGCACTTTCTAGAAAATTAGAAGAAGAGGCATGAGAATCGTAAGTAAACAACATTAGTTTGTTGTTTATAGATTCGGAACCGAAACGGTCGCAGCAAAGCGAAGCCGTGTAGGCAACGGTGAGAGCCACAAGGCTCTTTTTTAATCTAAAATGCAAAAGCGTTTTAAAGAATGTTATTTTAAGGAATATATTATGGCAACAACTAAAGAAGATGTATTAGAGTTTATCTCAAACATGTCAGTACTTGAGCTTTCTGAGCTTGTAAAAGAATTTGAAGAAAAATTTGGCGTATCTGCACAAGCTACAGTAGTAGCTGGTGGTGCTGCTGCTGGAGGAGAAGCTGCAGCAGAAGCTCAAACTGAGTTTGATGTAGTTCTTACTGATGCTGGTGAAAAGAAAATCAATGCAATTAAAGTGGTAAGAGCAATCACTGGTCTTGGACTTAAAGAAGCTAAAGCTGCTGTTGAAGAAGTACCATCAGTACTTAAAGAAGCTTGTTCTAAAGAAGAAGCTGAAGAATTGAAAAAACAAATTGAAGAAGCTGGCGCTAAATGTGAGCTTAAATAAGTCTAAGGACTTATTGTTGAGATTAAGTCATTTTGACTTAATCTCATTCTACAGATATAGTTAAAAGCTATTCGGAGACATTTTCATACCCTCCTCTAATAGTTTCTTTGTGTATCTAAATAAGAGTTTTTCATCAGACTCTAAACGATATTAATCATTTAAACAATTAACTAACACCACTACAAGGACAAACATGCTAAATTCTTTGCATTCTGGTAACAGACTTCGTGTTGACTTCTCAAAGACACCAAGAGAAATTGAAATTCCAAATTTATTACAACTTCAACAAAAAAGTTATGAAAACTTTTTAATGTTAGGTGAAAAAGATAGAAAAAATTCTACATTAGAGAGAGTTTTTAGATCAGCTTTTCCTATTCATGATCAACAAAATAGAGTGACACTCTCATATAAAAATTCTGAAATCATTAAACCTAAATATACTGTACGTGAATGTATGGAAAGAGGATTAACGTATTCAGTTTCTTTAAAGATGAATATTTCTCTTACTATTTGGAACAGAGATGAGAAAACAGGTGAAAAATTAGATCCAAAAGAGATCAAAGAACAAGCTGTATTTGTCCGTGATATTCCACTTATGACTGAAAGAACTTCATTTGTCGTCAATGGTGTTGAAAGAGTTATTGTAAACCAACTTCACAGATCTCCAGGTGTTATCTTTAAAGAAGAAGAGGGAACAACAGTGGGTGCAGGTATGCTTTACTCTGCACAAATTATTCCTGATCGTGGTTCATGGTTATACTTTGAATATGATTCAAAAGGTATTCTTTATGCCCGTATCAACAAAAGAAGAAAAATCCCTGTAACGATTCTTTTTAGAGCACTAGATTATTCTAAAGATGATATTGTAAAACTATTTTATTCAAGAAAAGAAATCACTATCAAAGACAACCGATTTTTAACTAAATTTGATGTGAATGATTTTGCCGGTAGAGCAGATTATGATGTTAAAGATATTGATGGTAAGACTGTTGTTAATGCAGGGAAAAGACTTACAAAGAAAAAAGCACAAAAACTCATTGATGATGGGTTAGAGTGGATTGAATATCCTGTTGATATTCTTATGGAAAGACACTTGGCAGCACCAGTGATTGACCAAGAGAGTGGTGAAGTACTTTATGATGTTGTTACTCCTTTAGATGAAGCAAAACTTAAAAAAATGATAGAGCAAGGTATTGATAGTATTGAAATTATCAATGACCTTGAAGATGGTGCAGATCAGTCTATCATTAATGCATTCATTGCTGACAATGAATCATTGAGATTATTGAAACAAACTGAAGAGATAGATGATGAGAATATACTTTCTGCTATTCGTATTTATAAAGTAATGAGACCAGGTGAACCTGTAACTCCCGATGCGGCAAAAGCATTTTTAAGACAACTTTTCTTTGATCCTGAGAGATATGACTTAACAAAAGTTGGTCGTATGAAAATGAATCATAAGTTAGGTCTTGATATCCCAGAATATGCAACTGTACTTACTGCTGAAGATCTTATTAATGTTGTTAAATATCTTATCAAAGTGAAGAATGGTAAAGGTCATATTGATGATCGTGATCACTTAGGTAACAGACGTATTAGAGCCATCGGTGAGCTTCTTGGTAATGAACTTCACAATGGTCTTGTGAAGATGCAAAAAGCAATTAGAGACAAAATGACTACAGTATCTGGTACGCTTGATGAACTTATGCCACATGACTTAGTAAACTCTAAAATGATTACAAATACTATTCTAGAATTTTTCTCGTCAGGGCAACTTTCTCAGTTTATGGATCAGACAAACCCACTTTCAGAAGTGACACATAAAAGAAGACTCTCTGCACTAGGTGAAGGTGGTCTTGTGAAAGAACGTGCTGGATTTGAAGTAAGGGATGTCCATCCTACGCATTATGGTCGTATCTGTCCTATTGAGACACCAGAGGGACAAAATATTGGACTTATCAATACATTGGCTACTTATTCTAAAGTAAATGAGCATGGATTTATTGAAGCACCATATAAAGTGGTAAAAGATTGTCAAGTAACTGACGAAATCGTATATATTACTGCAACACAAGAAGAAGATAAGTGTATTGCTCCTGCTTCTACTGTATTGACTGAAGATGGACGTATTGAGGAAGACCTTATTGAAACAAGACTTAATGGTAATATTGAACTTAATGAAGCAACACGTGTTGACTTGATTGATATTTCTCCATTGATGATTTCTGGATCTGCTGCAGCATTGATTCCATTCTTGGAACATGATGATGCCAACCGTGCACTCATGGGTTCAAACATGCAACGTCAAGCGGTCCCTCTTCTTAAAACGGATGCACCAGTAGTTGGAACAGGTATGGAAGCGATTGTATCTCGTGATGCATGGGAAGCCGTAAAAGCAAAACGCTCAGGTACAGTTGAAAAAGTAGATGCTAAAAATATTTATATTATGGGTGAAGATGAGACAGGCGTATTTATTGACCATTATCCAATGGAAAAAAATATGAGAACCAACCAAAACACAACATTTACGCAAACCCCAATTGTGAAACTTGGTGATAAAATTGAAGCGAAACAAGTGATTGCTGATGGTGCCAACATGGACCAGGGTGAGCTTGCAATTGGTAAAAATATCATGGTTGCCTTTATGCCTTGGTATGGATATAACTACGAAGATGCGATTATTATCTCTGAAAAAATTTTAAGAGAAGACACCTTTACTTCTGTACATACTTATGAAAAAGAAGTTGAAGCAAGAGAGCTTAAACATGGAACAGAGGAAATTACAAGAGATATTCCTAATATTCGTGAAGATGAACTTCTTCACTTAGATGAATCTGGTATCGTTGAACTTGGTACCTATGTGAAACCAGGTATGATTCTTGTAGGTAAAGTCTCTCCAAAAGGTGAGATTAAACCTACTCCGGAAGAGAGACTCTTAAGAGCAATCTTTGGTGAAAAAGCAGGACATGTGGTAAACAAGTCACTTTACTGTCCCGCATCTATGGAAGGTGTGGTTGTAGATATCAAAGTCTTTACTAAAAAAGGTTATGAAAAAGATGCACGTGCCATCCAGGCATATGAAGAAGAGAAAGCCATTTTAGATGGTGATCACCATGATCAGCTTCTTATGATAGATAGAGAGTCAATCTTACGTATTTCACATTATCTTGCAAGTCAAGAATTAGCAAAAGATGTAACAGTTGGTGAAACTGAGTATAAAACTGGGTCTAAGATACCTGAAGAGATTATTAAAGAGATTAACAGATTTGCCCTTGGTGGTGTGGTTCAGTCATTCTCTGATGAAGTACAAAATGAATATGAATCATTGAAAAACTACTTCTTGAAACAGAAAAAGAGACTTAAAAATGAACATGAAGAGAAGCTTACTGTACTTGAAAAAGATGATATTCTTCCTTCAGGTGTCACAAAACTAGTAAAAATTTACATTGCAACAAAGCGTAAGTTAAAAGTTGGGGATAAAATGGCTGGACGTCACGGGAACAAAGGTATTGTTTCTAATATTGTTCCAGAGATTGATATGCCATACATGGAAGATGGAAGACCTGTCGAGATTATTCTTAATCCACTAGGGGTACCTTCACGTATGAACATCGGACAAATTCTTGAAGTACATCTTGGTCTTGTAGGTAAGAGACTTGGTGAGCAAATTCAAGAAATGTTCGATGCTAATCAAAAAGATTTTGTGAAAGATCTTAGAGCAAAAATGATTGAGATTGCAGATGTAGCTAAGCTTATGAATGCAAAAGAACTTCTTGGAAATATGTCTGATGAAGAGTTAATCAGATATGGTAGAGATTGGTCAACAGGTGTTAAGTTTGCAGCCCCTGTATTTGAAGGTGCAAACCAAGCTGAATTTGATAAGTTATTTGAACTTGCAAAAATAGATGCTGATGGTAAGATGGTACTCTTCGATGGTAGAACAGGTGAACAGATGATAGAACGTGTAAACGTTGGGTATATGTACATGCTTAAACTCCATCACTTGGTTGATGAAAAAGTCCATGCGCGTTCAACTGGACCTTATTCACTTGTTACACAACAACCTGTTGGTGGTAAAGCCCTCTTTGGTGGACAAAGATTTGGAGAGATGGAAGTATGGGCATTAGAAGCGTATGGTGCTGCACACATTCTTAAAGAGATGCTTACCATTAAATCAGATGACGTCGAAGGTAGAGCAAGAGCATACAGAGCTATCACCAAAGGTGAGTCTGTACCAGAATCAGGTGTTCCTGAAACAATGTTTGTACTTACCAAAGAGCTTCAGGCACTTGGATTAGATACAGAATTATATGAGAGTAAAAAAGTAGTGGAGGGTGAAAATGAGTAAGTTTTTAGAGAATTTAACGCCAATCGATCTTAACAGTGAAGAGAGACCAATGGATATAGCAGCCTTGCAACTGAGAGTTGCAAGTCCTGAGAAAGTACTGTCATGGTCATACGGTGAAGTAAAAAAACCAGAAACAATTAACTATAGAACCCTCAAGCCAGAGCGTGATGGACTTTTTTGTGCAAAAATATTTGGACCAATCAGAGACTATGAGTGTCTTTGTGGTAAATATAAAAAGATGCGTTATAAAGGTGTTGTATGTGAAAAATGTGGTGTTGAAGTAACATCATCAAAAGTAAGAAGAAACAGAATGGGTCACATTGACCTTATTGCACCTGTCGCACATATTTGGTATGTCTCTTCATTACCATCACGTATTGGTACACTTCTTGGTGTAAAAATGAAAGATCTTGAGCGTGTACTTTACTATGAAGCATATATTGTAAAAACACCAGGTGAAGCATCGTATGATAATGAGGGGCTTAATCCACTTGCTAAATATGATGTACTTAACGAAGAGCAATATCAACAAATTGTACAGCGTTTTGGAGATACGGGTCTTGATGCAAGAATGGGTGGAGAGATTATTCAAGAACTTCTTGCTGACCTTGACTTAGTTGATATGTTTACACAGCTTAAAGAAGATATTCAAGCAACTAAATCGGAAGCAAAAAGAAAAACAATTGTAAAAAGACTCAAAGTTATTGAAGCTTTCCTTCACTCAGGTAACAGACCAGAGTGGATGATGTTGACACAACTCCCTGTACTTCCACCTGATTTAAGACCACTTGTAAGTCTTGATGGTGGTAAATTTGCTGTTTCTGATGTAAATGACCTCTATAGAAGGGTAATCAACCGTAACCAACGTTTGAAGAGACTAGTAGAACTTGATGCCCCAGAAATCATTGTTAGAAACGAAAAGCGTATGTTGCAAGAAGCAGTGGATGCACTCTTTGATAATGGTAGACGTGGTAATGCTGTTAAAGGTGCAAACAAAAGACCACTTAAATCACTTTCAGAAGTGATTAAAGGTAAGCAAGGTCGTTTCCGTCAAAACCTTCTTGGTAAACGTGTTGACTTCTCTGGACGTTCTGTTATTGTTGTGGGACCAGACTTACGTATGGATCAGTGTGGACTCCCTAAGATAATGGCAATTGAACTCTTTAAGCCACATTTGATGGCAAAACTTGAAGAGAAAGGTTATGCTACAACGCTTAAGCAAGCAAAGAAGATGATTGAAAAGAAAGAAAATGAAGTATGGGAATGTTTAGAAGAGGTAGTTGATAATTACCCAATCTTACTTAACCGTGCACCAACGCTTCATAAACTTTCAATTCAAGCGTTCCATCCAAGACTTATCGAGGGTAAAGCAATTCAATTACATCCACTTGTATGTTCTGCGTTCAATGCCGACTTCGATGGGGATCAGATGGCGGTACACGTACCACTTTCAGATGAAGCGATTGCAGAAGCAAAAGTATTGATGCTCGGATCAATGAATATTCTTCTTCCTGCATCAGGTAAAGCGATTGCTGTACCTTCACAGGATATGATTTTAGGTCTTTATTACCTTACACTTGAAAAAAATGATGTCAAAGGTGAAAATAAACTTTTTGCTAATGTGGAAGAAGTTGAAATTGCGTTTGAGCAAAATGCACTTGATCTTAACGCACGTATTAGAACAGTGATTGATGGTAAGATTGCAAAATCAACTGCAGGTAGATTGATCTTAAAATCAATCATTCCTGATTATGTACCTGAAAAATACTGGAACAAGATTCTTAAGAAAAAAGATATTGGTACTTTGGTTGACTATATCTACAAAATTGGTGGGGTATCAGAAACTGCTGGTTTCCTTGACGATCTTAAGGACATGGGTTTCAAATATGCGACAAAAGTAGGAGTTTCTATCTCTATTGATGATATTAAAATTCCTGAAATTAAAGTAGGGCGTGTTATTGAAGCTAAAACTGAAGTAAAAGAGATTCAGCGTCAATTTGGTGCGGGTCTTCTTACTGATCAAGAGCGTTACAATAAAATTATTGATATCTGGACAGATGCAAACAATAGTATTGCTGAAGGGCTAATGAGCTTAATTAAGGCTGATAAGGATGGGTTTAACTCAGTACACATGATGGCTGACTCTGGGGCTAGAGGATCTGCGGCACAAATTAGACAACTCTCTGGTATGAGGGGTCTTATGGCAAAATCTGATGGATCAATTATTGAAACACCTATTACGTCAAACTTCCGTGAAGGTCTAAATGTACTTGAGTACTTTATTTCAACGCACGGTGCAAGAAAAGGTCTTGCCGATACAGCACTTAAAACTGCCAATGCAGGTTATTTGACTAGAAAGCTTATTGATGTTGCACAAAACGTAAAAATTGCCATGACTGATTGTGGTACACACGAAGGTGTTGAAGTATCGGATATTGTTGTAGGTAACGAGATGATTGAACCTCTTTCAGATAGAATCTACGGTCGTGTTTTAGCAGAAGCTATTATCGATCCTATTACATCTGAAGTACTTGTGTCTGAAGGTACAATGATAGATGAAGAGACAGCAACACGTGTACAAGAAGCTGGTGTACGTTCAGTAGTAATGCGAGCACCATCTACATGTAAAGCACCTAAAGGTATTTGTGCAAAATGTTATGGTCTGAACATGGCTGACAATAAGATTGTTAAGCGTGGTGAAGCCGTGGGTGTTATTGCTGCTCAATCAATTGGTGAGCCAGGTACACAACTTACACTTCGTACCTTCCATACCGGTGGTACAGCAACTGCTGGTAAAGAAGAGCGTTCAGTTGTGGCAACAAAAGAAGGTTTTGTTAGATACTATAACTTGAATGTATATAAAAATACAGAAGGTAACTTAATTGTTGCAAATAGAAGAAATGCAGGGGTACTTTTAGTTGAACCTAAAATTAAAGCTGTGACTTCTGGTACAGTATCTGTAGTGGTAACACACGATGAAATCGTTGTATCTGTTGTAGCTAAAGGTCAAGATGAAGTAAAATACAATCTCAGAAAATCTGATGTTGCCAAATCAAATGAGCTTGCAGGTGTTGCAGGTAAAGTAGAAGGAAAACTTTTCTTACCACTTCAAAATGGTGAAAAAGTAGAAGAGGGTGACTCTATTGTTGAAGTCATTAATGAAGGTTGGTCTGTACCATCTCGTATTCCTTTTGCTTCTGAAATCAAAGTTGAAAATGGTGCACCAGTGACACAAGAAGTAAATGCTGAATCTAAAGGTACAGTAAAATTCTTCTTACTTAAAGGTGACTA
>Ga0256828_1001749_pt1 | contig 13367 bp, 12 predicted proteins | sample CV88metaG_FD_185993 | JGI IMG/M metagenome (GOLD analysis project Ga0256828, IMG submission 185993) | Hydrothermal vent microbial communities from East Pacific Rise, Pacific Ocean - CV88 | ecosystem: Environmental > Aquatic > Marine > Hydrothermal vents | place: Pacific Ocean: East Pacific Rise... | reverse complement strand
TGGGTTAAGGTCATCAATATTTTGATGACCTATCTTCTAGCTAAATAGAGGCTCAATAACACCATACCCACCTGTTAACTCTTCAGGATTTTCGATACCATATATTTTATATATCGTTGATGCGATACTCATAGGTTCAAACCAATATGTACCTTTTTTAGGCTTTAACCATAATCTATTGAGACTACCTGTATTATCAACAACAGTTTCACCAACTATACCTTTATGATTGAAGTAGCCTTTACCACCTAAGACATATAGGTTTTGTAAGTTACCATGGTCCCAACCATTTGCTGAGTTTAGATTTACATTTCTACCAAATTCAGCAAAAACCATTATATTTATACTATCCTCTTTTCCAACAGCTTTTAGGTGAGCCATAGCCGATTTTAGTGAAGCAAAAAGGTCATTCATTCTAGTAACATAATCTCTAGCCTCATTGTGATCGTCCCAACCACCAAGCCCACCTGTACCTAGTGTCACCACTTTTGTATCAGGATTATTAGATAAAAGTTTTATAGCTGCTTCTATCTTTGGAGAGAAGTTATTTTTTGGATAACTATCACTTCCTAAATCAGGTGTTGTAGATGATGATATCTTCTCTATAAAATTACTCAAAGAGGCTCTTTTTGAAAAGGCATCTTTTATCTTTCCTGCCTCATTGTGAGATTGAGACAACTTCTCCATCTTAGCATCTAAAGCAGGGTCAAAACCATCCTCTTTAGAGTTATATCCAGAGTTTTCTCTCTCCTCATGAGTATAGTAGAGCCAATTTCTAACATTTCGATAGTATGGATTATTAAATTTTTCATCTAACCCCATAGGTCTTAGGTATGGACTAAGTGCTAAAGAGTCCATAGCATAGAAATTAGACTCACCCTCCATCGTTACAAAAGGCATTTGTGTATTAGAATCTAAAACACCATTTGCCTCTAAAATATGTGCTAAATTAGTTAGAATACCACCTCTTGTATCATCAAAAGAGCCTTTTTGGTTCTGTTCAATACATACACCATGAGCTCTGATATTCTCATCTTCTCTAACTTGAGAGTAGCAGGTTCTAAAGATTGTCATATCACCATCATTTAACATATCCTCCATATAACTACCACCTGCCTCTTGCCAACAGTTATTTGTAGTCTTAGTAAGCCCTCTAAAGTAACTATAACTACTCTGAGAGTACTTCTCTATCTCATCTATATTGCTCAAATTACCAGATAACTGAGATGCTCCACCATACATAAATATAATGATAGTTTGTGCCTTATTATCGCTATACTCCTCTGAAGAGAACTCTATTTTTGATAAATCCAACTCACTAGCATAGGTAAACTCTGGTAATAATACAGCCGAACCAATAGCTAAAAATATCTTAATTGCACTTCTTCTTTTCATAACTATTTCACCTCTCTTTGTCTATATGTCATATCAACTCTTGATAGATATTCAAATACCACCGTTGCTATATTTCTCTTATGCTCTTCTTGTTTTCGTATAGTTTTCTCTTCATCATCATAAGTAACAAACATATTAAACTCATATTTAAACAGCTCTTTACCATCTCTATCTTCAATCATATGCTCTTTAAACATAGCCTGTTCATCTGCTAAAGCATCTCTACCTATAACAGAATCAAAAAGATAATTAACAAAAGATTTTAAACTATCTACATCACTAGATGAGTCATACTCAAAATTATCAAAAGAGACAAACTTATCACTCCAACCCTGTCGTACCCAAGCACCATACTCATCAGCTTTATCACTTCTTGAGTGTCTAAGTAACATATTATCTCTAACATATCTAGTATAGTATGCTAAAGATAGTGTATCTTCTGGAACTCTCTCTAATCTTCCTAGTTTATACTTCATAGTAGCTTGATGCATATCTTCTAATGCTCTCTTAAAGTTGTAGAATGTACCTGTGTAGTATTGAAAATCTATCTTTTTTGCCAATGAGAAGAATGTCTCTTCAGCACTTTGTGTTCTATGATTATTTAAGAGATACTCTTTTGAAAATATGATTTGAAAGAGTATATCTTGCCACGCTTCAGGCTTACTTGATACTATCTTCTTAACTATATTATCTTTTTGACTTTGTGTATCTTCAGGGAAGAAAAAATCTACTAATCGTGTAGTAACACCTTTTGTAAAATCATCTGATTTAGCCAACTCTCTATAAAAATCATCTCCATTATAGATAGTTGTTCCAAATAGTTTAATAGGCTCTGTATTTTGATTTAAACCAATCTCTAAAGTATCATTATCTCTATTTAATTTCCAATTTTGTAACGCTTTACCAGCTAATGGTACATGTGTATCATCTGTATCAAATAAGAAAATCTCCAACATCTCCCTACCATTATCCTCTGGACTTCTAAACCTTCTCCAGTTATCCTCACTCATCATATGAACATAAGCTATAAACCTCATACCATTACCATTTTCAAGCATATTTACAATTCTGTTATAGACTCTTGATATATCAGGACTATGAGAAGAAGATAGCTCATAAGCAGGAGAGAACATAATAGTTTGTGTTAAGATATAAGCTATCCAGTTATTGATAAAATACTTATCGAGGTTTTTCATCTCATAAAATCTAGTCAGTATCAAAACAGCCTGTTCTTCACCATAAGTATATTGATAAAAGTAGTCACTATCTAAAAGATGCTCTTCAAGATAGGCTCTATCTGTTTTTGTAGAGTTAAGTGATTCTCTAATATCAGAAATAAAAGTACCAGAGTCAATTTTCTCTTTTAATGTAGCTAATGGATAACCAAAAAAGAGACTATTTAATAGTTTATTAGCTACTAAAAGCTTATCATCACTACTTAAAGCATTAAACTCTCCATCAGTTAATGGTTCTAATTTATATTTAGATGAAGGCATCACTTTTGAATAAAACTCCAACCCTTTATAACTCGTTTGAGAAAACTCATCTGTTGAAGTTGAATTAGTTGTTGTTGAAGTGGTAGTAGTTGTAGATGATGAAGAGGTGGTAGCACCTCCACCTCCTCCACAGTTAGTCAAAATCAAAGATGAGACAACTAAAAAAGAGAGCCTTTTTAATTGTAATGTATAACTAGACATAGTAGATACTCCTTTTTATAATAATTAAAATATATTTTACTCTAAATTTATTATTATAATATTAGCAGTATCTACTCTATAAAATTATCTTATGACACTTTTACGCTTATCTCGCCATCAATCACATCAAACTCTACGCTTGAGCCTTCCACCACTTTATCCTCTAGTATCAACTCAGCCAATCTATCCTCTACCACTTCATACAATGCTCTTTTTAGTGGTCTAGCACCATATACTGGGTCAAATCCAGCCTGAGCAATATATGCTTTAGCACTATCACTTAGAGTTACTTTGATATCTCTTTGAGATAGTTTAGCTTGGATACCTCTAAATAGTATATCTACGATATTTGTGATAGCATCTAAATCTAGTGGATTAAATATCACAATATCATCTAAACGGTTCAAAAACTCTGGCTTGAAGTAGTGCTTTAGCTCATCATTTACAGCTTTTGCTCTATCTTCTGGATCTTTAAACTCCATTATCTTATCTGAAGCGATATTGCTTGTCATGATGATAATAGTATTTTTAAAATCTACTGTCACCCCTTTATTATCAGTTAATCTACCGTCATCTAAGACTTGTAGAAGAGTATTGAACACATCTGGGTGAGCCTTTTCTATCTCATCAAAAAGCACTACTGAGTATGGTTTTCTTCTTACAGCCTCTGTAAGTTGTCCACCCTCTTCATATCCTACATACCCTGGAGGTGCTCCAACTAAACGACTCGCTGCGTGTTTCTCCATATACTCACTCATATCTATACGAATAAGTGATTTCTCACTATCAAACAAGAATTTAGCCAAAGTTTTAGCCACTTGTGTCTTACCAACACCAGTAGGCCCTAAGAACATAAAGCTACCGATTGGTCTGTTGGCATCACTAAGCCCTGCTTTATTTCTTTTGATAGCTCTAGCTACTGCTTTTAGAGCATCTTCTTGCCCTACTACATCCTCTTTTAATACATCTTCTATATGTAAAATTTTATCTTTTTCACTCTGAAGCATCTTAGTTACAGGGATACCAGTCCAACGACTTATGATACTAGCTATCATCTCTTCATCAACAGAGTTTTTAAGCAAAGTACCCTCTCTTCTCATAGCTTCCCATTTTGCTTCTATCTCTTTAAGATGGGCTTGTTGAGCTGGAATTTGTCCATACTCTATCTCAGCTGCTTTGTTAAAGTCACCCTCTCTTTTTACAAGCTCTGCTTGATGTTTTAGAGACTCTATCTGGCTTTTTATCTTAGCTATCTCGTTAAATACAGCCTTTTCATTCTCAAACTGATTTTGTAGAGATACCCTTCTCTCTTCTAAGTTTGCCAACTCTTTCTCTATCTCTTCAAGTCTAGCTCTATTTTTATCACTCTCTTCCATTTTGAGTGCCTCTTTTTCTACTTGAAGTGTAGAGATTTCTCTTTTTATCTTAGATAACTCTATTGGCTCACTCTCAATCTCCATCTTAAGCTCTGCTGCTGCCTCATCTATAAGGTCTATCGCCTTATCTGGCAAAAATCTATCTGTAATATATCTATCTGATAGTTTCGCTGCTGCTACCAATGCCCCATCAGTGATAACTACATTATGGTGAGTCTCCAATCTCTCCTTAATACCACGCAAAATCTGTAAAGCTTCATTTATAGAAGGTTCATCTACCTTTACAGGCTGAAATCTTCTTTGAAGAGCAGCATCTTTCTCAAAATACTTTCTATACTCTTTTAGTGTTGTAGCACCGATAGTGTGTAACTCTCCACGAGCAAGTGCTGGTTTTAAGATATTAGCAGCGTCCATACTACCCTCACTCGCTCCAGCACCTACAATAGTGTGTATCTCATCGATAAAGAGAATGATATTACTAGCCTCTTTTACCTCATCTACAACAGCTTTTAGTCTATCTTCAAACTCACCTCTATATTTTGCTCCAGCTATCAATCTACTCATATCAAGAGATATAACTCTCATATGCTGTAAGCTTAATGGCACCTCTTTAGCTACTATCCTTTGAGCTAATCCCTCAACGATAGCTGTTTTACCAGTACCTGGTTCACCTATTAGGATTGGGTTATTTTTAGTCTTACGGATAAGTATCTGCATAACCCTTTGAACCTCTTCATCTCTACCAATAACTGGGTCAAGCTCACCATCTAGTGCCTTTTGAGTCAAATCAACACCATACTGTGCCAAAGCTTCTAATGTCTCATCAGCACTTTGAGAATCTATCTGTTTACCACCACGGATAGACTCTAGTGTCTTTTTAAACTCACTCATATCCAAATATTTACCTAAAACTTCTTTGATAAAGCTCTCATTGATATTTGCTACAAGCCATGTATCAACTGCTAAATACTTATCTCCATTGCTTACCATCACCCCTTCAGCACTTTGTAGGCTTCTAACTAGGTTTTGGCTAAGTTTGATATTCTCTTTTGTTACTGTTGAGACTTGTGGCAATCTATTTGCTACACTCTTAGCCTCTAACTCAATAGCACTCTTCTCAACACTCATCTTATTAAGTGCTTGATTTAAGATAGAGTTTGAATTTGTCAATAATGCCCAAATGATATGAATAGGCTCTACCTCTTGATTTTTGTTATGTAGTGCTAAAGATACACCCGATTCGATACTCTCTTGCATCTGATTTGTCAATTTTTCTAATATACTCATATTATTCTCCTTGGTAAGAGTTATTTGATATCTAACTCAAACATTTGTCGTATTATACAACATTGAGTCTATCTTTGTCAAGTTTATTTAGTCATTATTGTAAATTTATAACTTTTTTTCTATTTACCTACATCATATATAATAAGTGTGTAATGAAACAGCAACCTATAATCGATATTTTTATAAAATAAAAAATTATTTTCAGGAGTACAATAACGAATGATTAAAAAAAGCAAAAAAATTATAGCAACAGGTTTGCTATCTACGATAACTTCTGCTTATCTGCTAAGCTCTTTCGCTCAAGCAGATAACTTATCTAAAGCTAACTCAACAGCACAAGATGATTTAAAAGCATACATCAAATTCTCAAGAGTTATAGACATTGTCAAAAATAACTATGTAGAAGAGGTAAACACAACTACCCTAATCAACAAAGCACTCAAAGGTATGATGAGTAACCTAGATGCTCACTCTGCTTTTATGGACGAGAGTAGTTATAGTGATTTAAATACTCAAACAAAAGGTGAATTTGGTGGTTTAGGAATATCTATCACTCTTAGAGATGGTGTTCTTACAGTCATAACCCCTATCTACAACACTCCAGCAGATAAAGCAGGTATCAAAAGTGGTGATATTATCTTAAAGATAGATGATAAATCTACTATTGATATGAATATGAATGATGCTGTTAAACTGATGAGAGGTAAACCAAAAACAGATGTAACTTTAACTATCGTCAGAAAAGGTGAAAATAAACCTCTAAAGATAAAGATAACTAGAGATATCATTAAGGTTGATTCTGTATATGTTAAAAAGATTGAGAATGAAAATGATATCTTATATCTAAAAATCACATCTTTTGATAAAAAAGTTGTAGATAGTGTCAAAAAAGCTATAAGTGAAAACAACAATACAAAAGGTATTATCCTTGATTTGAGAAACAATCCAGGTGGACTGCTAAACCAAGCTATCGGATTAGTAGATATGTTTGTAGATAAAGGTGTAATAGTATCTCAAAAAGGTAGAAAAATCTCAGAGAACATAGAGTATAATGCCACAAAAGTAAATAGTGACACCAAAACACCAATAATTACATTGATAAATTATGGTAGTGCTAGTGCGAGTGAGATTGTAAGTGGTTCACTTCAAGACTTCAAAAGAACTATCGTTGTTGGAGAGAAGAGTTTTGGAAAAGGCTCAGTTCAAGTTGTTTTACCATTTGAAGAGACAAAAGAGGCACTAAAACTTACAGTAGCTAGATACTATCTTCCGAGTGGAAGAACTATCCAAAACAGAGGTGTATCACCTGATATCACTATATACTATGGAAAAGTGCCTGAAGCCAAAGAGAGTGATTTTATCTTAAAAGAGAAAGATTTGAAAGCACACCTTCAAGTTGAACTAGATAAGATAGATGGTAATATCACTAAAAAAACAGAAGAGAACAATACAACAAAAGATAAGAAGATAGAGACAATTACACACAAGATGCTATATCAAGACTCTCAACTAAAAACAGGACTTGATATACTCAAAGCACTTATAATCACAAATAAAGGAGCTAAATAATGGCAACAAAAACTGAACTTGTTTATGAAGGTAAAGCGAAAAAGATATGGGCAACAGATGATGAGAAACTATACATTTCTGAGTTTAAAGATGATTTAACAGCATTTAATGGTGAAAAAAAATCAAGCGAAGCAGGAAAAGGTGCTTTAAATAACAAAATTTCAACTCAACTATTTAACTACCTAAATGAGAAAGGTGTTCCAACTCACTTTGTAGAGATGATAGATGATAACCATATGCTACATAAAAAAGCAGAAGTTATACTTATAGAGGTTATCGTAAGAAATATAGCAACAGGTAGTTTAAGCCGTAATCTTGGGATAGAAGATGGTAAGGTGCTACCATTTACTCTAGTAGAGTTTGATTATAAAAATGATGAGTTAGGTGACCCTAAACTAAATGACCAACACTGCCTTATCTTAGAGCTGGTAAAAGATAACTCTGAGCTTGAGTATATCAGATATATGGCTAGACGCATCAATGAGCTTTTAAAAGAGTTCTATGACTCTATCGGGCTAAATCTAGTAGATTTTAAACTAGAGTTTGGTAGAGATATGGACGGAAATATTATCCTCATAGATGAACTTAGCCCTGATAACTTTAGACTTTGGGATAAAGAGAGTGGTGAGAGTATGGATAAAGATAGATTCCGTAAAGGTTTAGGTGGGCTAAAAGTAGCTTATGAAGAAGTTTTAAACAGAATACTAAATAAATAAAAAGGATAATAAATGACAGCAATCGTAAATGTATATCTAAAAGAGGGCGTTCTTGACCCTCAAGGAAAAGCAGCTCATCATGCTCTTGACTCTCTTGGATTTGATGGTGTTAGTGATGTAAGAATTGGTAAACAAGTTGTAATCGAACTAGATACAGATGATAAAGAGAAGGCTCAAGCTGAAGTAAAAGAGATGTGTGAAACTCTTTTAGCAAATACAGTAATTGAAGATTATGATATAGAGATAAAAGCATGAAAGTAGCAGTATTAAGATTTCCAGGGACTAACTGTGAATTTGATACACAGTATGCGTTTGAAAAGTTAGGACATAGTGTAGATTTAGTTTGGCACGAAGATAAAAACCTACCTGCTGATATAGATTTAGTAGTAGTACCAGGTGGTTTTTCTTATGGTGACTACCTAAGAAGTGGTTCTATCGCTAGATTTTCACCTGTTATGAAAGCTGTTACTGCTTATGCTAATGATGGTGGTAAAGTTTTAGGGATTTGTAACGGTTTTCAAATCCTTACTGAAGCTGGACTTCTTCCTGGGGCATTAAAGAGAAACAACAACCTACACTTTATATCAAAACATCAGACATTAAGAGTAGAAAATGTAGATAATGCTTTCTTAAATCAGTGCGAAAAAGGTGAAGTTTTAAATATACCTATCGCTCATGCTGATGGTAACTACTATATTGATGATGAAGGATTAAAAGAGCTTGAGGCAAACAACCAAGTGCTTTTAAGATATTGTGATAAAGATGGTAACGATACAGTAGTAAATGGTTCTGTTACATCTATCGCTGGTGTATGTAATAGAGATAAAAATGTATTTGGACTTATGCCACACCCAGAGAGAGCATTGGAAGATATACTAGGTAGTGTAGATGGTGTTAAGATGCTTAAAGGATTTGAAGCTTAATGAAGAGTTCTCACTTTTTGGTTCTTATATGGCTTATTTTTAGTAGCTTCTTATCTGCCCAAGCCACTTTTAAATATAGCTATATTCCCAAAAAGCTCTATCACAATCAGATTTTTCCTATCACAATCATTCATACACAAAGTGATAGGAACTCTACAACTCTATTTGAGTTTGACTCTTGGAGTAACACTCAACCACTTTTTGAAAAACCACTAATTATAAAAAATAGCAATGATGAGTTTTACACATTCTATTTTAAAGCTACTGATAGAGAGATAACAACACCTAGAATTTTTATCACACACAACAACCAAAGCTCTATGTTAGAACCTCAACATCTCTACACAACCAAACTAAATAAACCAGATAATTTTTCATCTGTTATAGCTACGGATTTAAAACTATCAAGCTACCAAATCTCAAAATATGATGAGAGTAGTTATCTTGTAACTTTGTCTATTGATGCTTTAGAGGCAAACTTAGAGGATATACATATCAAAGATAGTTTAGATGAGGGGTTTGATAAGTTTAAAAGGTCATTTTCAAAAGTTAGTGGTGACTTTTTTATAATCCTACCAAATAGTATGAAAAAGTTAGAGTTTAGCTACTTCAATAGTATAAAAAAACAGTTTGAAGATATATCTATCAAATTAGAGATACAAGATAGCACAGTAACCACACAGAGTGACTTAAATCCAAAATATGACAGTTTTGAGCTACTAAAGAAATATCTATTTATCTCTCTTGTTGCTCTCTTTTTCATTATGTTTATCATTAAAAGAGACTTTTTCTATCTAGTTCTTGGTGTAGTATCTTTAATTACACTACTAACATTTTATATACCACATAAAAAGATATGTATCCAAAGAGCTACAAAACTATATATTTTACCAACATATACAAGCCGTATCTCTGCTATCATACAAGATGAGTATAACACTACTGTTTTGGGTGAACACAATGGATACAAAAAGGTAGAGTATAAAAATAACAACATAGGTTGGATAAAGGACGAAGATGTTTGCGAAGATTAGATTTTACTGGGGTGCGTTTGTTATATCATTTATTACTGCTGTATTGATGATACCAGCTGTTACAATATTTAAAAATCATCAAGGTAGTATTATGTATCACTTAAATAGACTCATAATGCTACTTATGGGTGCTAGGGTTGTTGTAAAAGGTGCTAGAGATTTAGATGCTGATATGTTGGTTATCAACCATCAAGGTATTATGGATATTGTAGCCATAGAGGCGTTTGAAAATCACAATATATGCTGGGTAGCAAAAAAAGAGCTGTTTGATGCTACATGGTTTGGGTATATCTTGAAAAATACAGATATGATTTCACTAGATAGAGGTAGCAAAACAGGTTTGATGAAACTCTTTAAAGATGTGAAGAGGGTAACAGAAAATACAGATAGACAAATAGCTATCTTTCCTGAGGGAACAAGAGCAAAAGAGCAGAAGCTTTTAAAGTTCAAACAAGGAACTCAAATGATAGCTAACAAACTAAAGCTAAAAGTTCAGCCAGTGGTTATCACAGGTAGTAAGTGGGTACTAAACGAACACAACAAAACAGGACATAGTGGTACTATCTATATAGAATTTTTACCTACGATAGATGTAAATCAAGCTGATGAAGATTGGTTTGATAAACTTTATGATACTATCCAAGAGAAGATAGACTACCAATTAACACAAAACAATATAGAAAGATAAGGATTAAGTTTGAATAAATTACAAAAAGAAGTGACAAGACATATAAAGAAGTTGATAAGACCGTTAAAAGAAGAGGAGGAGTTGAGATTGGCTCTTAAGGCAAAATTGACAAAAAAAGAGTTTAAACTACTTGAGTGTTGGGCAGATGGTGAAGATATAAATGAGTTAAAAGAGAGACTACACCTAGATAGTGATAGATTAGATGAGTTATCTTTAAAATTGATAAAAAAACTAAATCAAGAGAAGATAAAACAGCAACTTTGTGACTAGATATTATCTACAAGGGAGGAAGAGTTTATGGATAAGATTAAAACAAAATTGGATAATTGGTTAAAGCTACTATTGGATAATAATGGTTCAGTTTTACATATCAAAAATAGTAGTTATGTAAAAGGAAGAGTTCAAAATCAACTCAAAATCATTGATAAAACCCCTATCAACAATGATGTTTTAAAACATATCTTAAAACTCTTAGTATCAAACAATATCAAACAGTTGATGGAGGATAAGGAGTATGAGGGGATATATAAGATAAGCTCTAACTACCGTTTTAAATATAGGATATATACCCATCAAAATGGATATGCTATCGTATTTAAAGCACTACCATCTAAAATCAAAACATTTAAAGAGTTACATCTTCCATCTACTCTAAATAACCTAATCTCTTTAGAGCATGGACTTATCATCATTAGTGGAGATAACAGTAGTGGGAAATCTACACTCTTAGCCTCTATTGTCAATAGTATAAATAACTCATATAACCACCATATTATCACACTTGAAGACCAGATAGAGTATATCTATAATGACGCAAAATCTATGATTGAACAAAAAGAGATAAATACACATACCAAAGATACATCTAAAGCTATTCAATCTATCATCAAAGAGGATCCTGATATTATCGTTATAGATAAATTGACAGACTCCATTGTAGCAAAATATGTCATTGACCTTATCAATAGAGGTTACTTTATCATCTTAACAATGAATGCCTCAAATACACAAGATACGATATCTAAATTTTTAGAGTTTTTTGAATCAGATATCCAAGAGCATATCAGACACACCCTAGCCTACAAATTAAGAGCGATAATATCTCAAGAGTTAATCATAAATAAAGATAACAATCTAATCCCAGTGGTTGAAGTGATGTATCAAACAGAAAATATCACTAATGCTATATTAAATCAACTTGATGAACAAATTACAGATATAATAAAACAAGACTCAAAAACTTATGACTCTATCACTTTTGAACAGTCATTTCAAAAACTATACACAGCAGGACAAGTCAAAAAAGAGGCTCTATGTAACAATCTTCTCAAAGAGGAAAAGAGAAAAACAACAGCAAAAAAAAGTGATAATATCGTGATGATAGATGATAGTACAACTATAACTTATAGTATAAGAGATGAGGAGTAGTGTATTGGCTAAAATGATGGGGGTTCGATGATAAAGAGTGGATTTGTAGCTATCTTACTTATAGCTCTATTCTCTTATCTTTTTGTGATACAGAAGATAAAAAAAGAGTCAAAACATCAAAATCAAAACCAGACAAAAGAGCAAAAGAGTAAAGATTTAAAACTATCTTTAGAGTATATAAACTCAACTGAGTATCTCAAATCATACATCATAGATGTTATAAACAGTGGTTCAAGAGGACTAAATTTCAAAGGGGGGATTATGGAAGGTGGTTTTGCCTCCAAAGAAGATGCCCCAAAGATAGCCTGTTATGTTATGAGCTTATCAGGTAGAGAGTGTAAAGAGCCTTATAGCAAAGATGCCTCTATGTTTTATAGTAGTATATGTGCTGGTTGTCACGGTATGGACGGTAAAGGTATCCACGGAACATATCCTGATTTGACTCGCCCTAAACTTCTAGGTATAAAGAAAAAAGAAGAAGAACTTTTAAAGCAGATAAAGAGATAAATATCTCTTCTAAACTCTCTTTATTATCCATTTGGGTATAATTGCGATTATTTATACCCCAAGGATTTAGTCTATGAGTGAAACTAAAAAAAATGTATATAACCCAAAAGAGATAGAAGAGAACTACTATAAACTATGGGAAGAGAGAGGATATTTTGAGATAGATGGCAATAAATCTATCCAACAAGATGGCAAAAATTTTACTATTATGATGCCTCCTCCTAATGTCACAGGACACCTACACATAGGACACGCACTTACCTTTACACTTCAAGATATCATCGTTAGATACAAAAGAATGGACGGTTATAAAACTCTTTGGCAACCAGGAACTGACCACGCAGGGATTGCTACTCAAAATGTAGTTGAGAAACAACTACTCAAAGAGGGAACAACCAAAGAGGAGATAGGAAGAGAAGAGTTTTTAAAAAGAGCTTGGCAACAGAAAGAGAGTTCAGGAAATGCCATCACTAATCAGCTTAGAAAGCTAGGTGTTTCACCAGCTTGGAGCAGAGAGAGATTTACGATGGATAAAGGGCTTGAAAATGCTGTTAAAAAAGCCTTTAAACAGATGTATGACAACGGTTTTATCGTAAGAGATAACTATATGATAAACTGGTGTACTCACGATGGAGCTTTGAGTGATATAGAGGTAGAACACGAAGACCATATTGGGAAACTCTACCATATCAAGTATCCTCTAGCTGATGGAAGTGGAGAGATAGTAGTAGCTACAACTAGACCAGA
>Ga0256828_1001748_pt1 | contig 13368 bp, 9 predicted proteins | sample CV88metaG_FD_185993 | JGI IMG/M metagenome (GOLD analysis project Ga0256828, IMG submission 185993) | Hydrothermal vent microbial communities from East Pacific Rise, Pacific Ocean - CV88 | ecosystem: Environmental > Aquatic > Marine > Hydrothermal vents | place: Pacific Ocean: East Pacific Rise... | reverse complement strand
CAAAATGATGCTTCTAAAGTGACAAAAAATGAGGGAACAGTTCTCCTTGAAGCTTCTTATATTCCACCAGATATTATTTCTAAAAAAATGGCAGAACATAAAATTGAATCTGGCCCAATGTTCTATAGAACTTCAAGAGGAAGTGAACCAGCCTTAGAAGGTGGGCTTTCTTATTGTATTGATTTAATTGAGTCTTATTCAAAATCATCTACTTTTAGTGGAAATATAGAACTTTCAAATACTTTTAGAGAAAAAGTTGTTATTGTTACAAAGCAGGAAATAGATGAGATTATAGGAGCAAATATTGACAAAGTAACTGTTGCTAAAATTTTGAAAAATCTTGGATTTGATACATCAAAATCTTCAACAGACAGTTTTGTTATCTCTGTTCCTCAGTTTCGCCATGATATTGTAAATAAGCAAGATATCGTCGAAGAGATTGTACGTATGGTTGGTATAGATAATATTCCATCAAAACCATTTGTATTAGAAGAAGATAATAGATTAGAAGATAATTATTTTGAATATAAAAAGCGTTCTGTTTATAGACATAAAGCAGCTCAAAGTGGCTTTTTTGAATCTGTACATTTTGTTTTTGATGAGAAAAAAGTACTTCAATCTTATGGTTTTGAAACGACAAAAGAGGAGTTAGAACTTCTAAATCCTATTGTTCAAACACTAGATACACTTAGACCAACACTTTTAACAGGACTTTTAAAAGCTGCATCTCATAATGTTAAAAATGGCTATAAAAGTGTGAAACTTTTTGAGATTGGTTCTGTCTTTACTCCAACAAGGGAAGAATCTTTAAATATTGCTTTCTTATTTAGTGGAGAAAAAGAACCAGAATCTCTTCTTAATGGTGGTAAACCATCAAAAATTGATTTTGGTTCTTTTGTGCAAAAAATTGCTGATGTTGTAGGAGATGTAGAACTAAAAGAGTTTAAGCCATCTCATTCTTTAGCACACGATTATCAAGTAGCACAGGTTATACAAAATGGTGTTGTTCTTGGTGAGTTATTTAAGCTACATCCTACAGTACAAAAAGAGTATGATTTAGACGTGACTTATATGTGTGAGCTTGCTTTTGATAAACTCTCTTTTGGTCTTAAAACAGCACAGAAACGTTCAAAATATCAAGCATCTTTTAGAGATTTGAGTTTAGTTGTTCCAAAAAGTGTTACATACGAGACACTTAAAAATGTGATTCAAAATAATGCAACTTCGGAGCTTATAAGATTTTATCCTGTTGATAATTATTCAGATGAAACACTAGGTGAAAGTAGTAGTCTCTCTATCCGTTTTGTTTTACAGTCTGATGAAAAAACTTTACAAGAAGAAGATATAACAAAAGCGATGGAGAGTGTTCTTGTTGCACTTGATAAAGAGCTAGGAATAGGATTACGATGAGTTGGGTAGAGATTTTTCCTACGAAAAAGTTTTCGTTAACTATTAGTGATATAGCTTCAGATAAGTCTATTTCGCATAGAAGTGTTATGTTTGCGATGTTAGCAAAAGGGGAGAGTAGTATTGAGAACTTTCTTCGAGCTGAAGATACAATGAACTCTTTAGAAATAGTTAAAAATCTTGGTGCAAAAGTGCAAGATGATGGAAAAATAATCACCATCTCAAGTGAGGGTATACAAGAACCTTTTGAGATTTTAGACTGTGGAAATTCAGGAACAGGTATGCGTCTTTTTTGTGGACTTTTAAGTTCAGCAAATGGACACTTTGTTCTAACTGGAGACAAATATCTTCGTCGCCGTCCTATGAAGCGAGTAACTGATCCTTTAAAAAGTATAGGGGCAAAGATAGATGGTCGTGAGTATGGTGATTTGGCACCACTGTCTATTCGTGGAGCTTCTTTAAAAGCTTTTGATTATACAAGTAAGATTGCTTCTGCACAAGTTAAATCATGTATGATACTTGCAGCACTTAGAGCTGATGGAGTTTGTAAATATCATGAGCCAGAACTTTCAAGAGATCATACAGAACGTATGCTTCAGGGTATGGGTGCTAAGCTTGAAGTAGATGGTTTAACAACCACTATACATCCTATGAAAAATCTTTTAGAACCACTTTGTATTCGTGTACCTGCTGATCCATCATCAGCATTTTTCTTTGCAGTTGCTGCTGCGATTACACCTCAAGCAAATATTGTTTTAGAGGGAGTAACACTTAATCCAACACGCATAGAAGCATTTAAAGTATTAGAATCTATGGGTGCTGAGATAAAATATGAACTTACAGAAAATAAATATGAACCTATTGGAAATATACATGTAAAACAAGCACCTCTTCATGGAGTTGTTGTTTCTGAGAATATTTCATGGCTTATAGATGAACTCCCTGCACTTAGTATTGCCATGGCATGTGCAAATGGTGAGAGTGTAGTTAAAAATGCAAAAGAGTTACGTGTTAAAGAGAGTGATAGAATAAGCACTGTTGTTGAAGGACTTAAAGCTTCTGGTATTGAGGTTGATGAGTATGAAGATGGTTATAAAATTATTGGTGGTGAATTACAAAAAGCAGAAGTTGACAGTGATGGAGATCATAGGATAGCGATGAGTTTTATTATTGCTGGACTCCGTTGTGGTATGATTGTTTCTGATTTAGAGTGTATTAATACTTCGTTTCCAAACTTTTTTGAACTTCTTAAAAAAATAACAAAGATGGATTTACACGTATGAAAATAGAACTTGCAGAAAAATATGGATTTTGTTTTGGGGTTAAGAGAGCGATTAAAATTGCTGAAGAAAATCAAAATGCAGCAACTTATGGACCATTAATTCATAATTCAAAAGAGATAGCAAGACTTGATAATGATTTTCAAGTGGGACTTGTTGAAGATTTTAAAACTTTTCAGTCTGGTGATAAAGCAATTGTAAGAACACATGGCATTGTAAAAGATGAACTTGAAGCACTTAAACAATCAGGTGTAGATGTTGTCGATGCAACGTGTCCTTTTGTCACAAAACCTCAAGAGATAGCTCAAGAGATGAGTGAAAAAGGGTATAGTGTTGTTATTTTTGGAGATGAAACACACCCTGAGATTAAAGGTGTAAAATCATATGCAACACATGGTGCTTATGTTGTTAGTAATATTGATGATTTAGCTGGACTCAAGCTTCATGAAAAAGTAGCTCTTATCGCCCAAACAACTCGTAAAGTAGAAGAGTACCTTGAAATTGCAAACTATTTGATACCTCGTCATAAAGAAGTGCGTGTTTTTAATACTATATGTAATGCAACTTTTGAAAATCAAGATGCTGTAAGAAAACTTTCAAAAAGAGCCGATATCATGCTTATTATTGGAGGGAAAAATTCTTCAAATACAAAACAACTTTTTTCTATTGCACAAGAGAACTGTAAAGATTCTTACCATATAGAAGATGAAAAAGACTTAGATTTCTCATGGTTTAATGGAAAAAAACTTTGTGGAATTTCTGCTGGTGCATCTACTCCAGATTGGATTATTCAACATGTTGTTGATGCTATTGAAGAGAGAATAAAGTAAAATTTTCTCTCTTTTTTCATTATTTTCTCACTTTTTCCCCATTTCTTTCTATTTTTAATACCTATATAATCATATTTAAGATATAATTACGCAATTTTTATGTAACAAGAGGATAGGCAATGGCGTTCGATAACGAATCATTTGAAGAAGAAGAAAATTTTGCAGAGATGTTTGCTGCGAGTGAAAAGCAACAAGAAACAAGTCGCATCGTAGAAGGTGAGATAGTAGAGATACAAGCTGATGACAATAGAGCATTAGTTGGTGTAGGTGATAAACTTGAAGGTATTATCAATCTTGATGAGATTCGTGATGAAAATGGCGAATTAAAATTCAATGTAGGTGATAAAATCAAAGTTATGATTATGGGATACTACAATGAGCGTCCTAAAATTTCATACAAAAAAGTTTTAGAGCAAGAGAAAACTATTGAGTTTATTGATGCACACAAAGAAGATTTTGAAGATGTAGTAATCGAAGGTATTATTACTAAGAAAAATCGTGGTGGTTATGTTGTTGAAGCTGATGCAGTTTCATTTTTCATGCCTCGTTCACTTGCTGCTTTTAAAGAAAGCGATGATGTAGTTGGTCGTAAAATTAAAGCACAAGTTGTGAAAATTGATGAAGATCAAAACTCTATTATTGTATCTCGTAGAAAACTTTTCAACGAAGAAAGAAAAAAGAAAAAAGAGATTATTGATCAACTTATGGCTGAAGATGTAGTTGTTGAAGGTGTTATCAAAAAAATCACTAGTTACGGTATGTTCGTAGATGTTGGTGGTGTTGATGGACTTGTTCACTATAATGAAATTAGCTATAAAGGTCCAGTAAATCCTTCTAAACTTTATAATGAAGGTGATACTGTAACAGTAAAAGCAATTAATTATGATAAAGACAAGAGACATCTTTCTCTTTCAATTAAAGCTGTACATCCAGATCCATGGGCAGAAGTTGAGCAAGAATTAGATGAAGGTGATACTATCACTGTAACTGTTTCTAACATTGAAAACTATGGTGTATTTGTTGATTTAGGAAACGATATTGAAGGTTTCTTACATATTTCAGAGATCACTTGGAATAAAAATGTAAAAAATCCAAATGATTATTTAGAAGTTGGTCAAGAGATTGATGTTGAAGTTATTGAAATCAATCCAAACACACATAAACTACGTGTTTCTTTAAAAAGACTTCTTCCTAAACCATTTGATGAATTCTTAAAAAAATACAATGAAGGTGATATTGTAACTGGTACAGTAACTTCTTTAACTGATTTTGGTGCATTCGTTCGTATTGATGGTGTAGAAGGTCTTTTACATAACCAAGATATTTCATGGGATAAAAACACAAAAGCAAAAGATGTTTTAAAATCTGGTGATGAAGTTGAAGTAAAAATCGCAAAAATCAATGAACAAGATCAAAAAATTTCATTAAATAGAAAAACTCTTTTAGAGTCTCCTATTGATAAATTTGCAAAAACACATAAAGTAAATTCTGTTGTTACTGGTACTATCCGTGATATCAAAGATTTTGGTGTATTTGTTTCATTAGAGGATGGTGTTGATGCACTTATTCGTGATGAAGATTTAGCTCCACTTAATAAAGAAGAATTAGAACAAGGTCAAGAAATCGAAGCTGCAATTGCAAATATTGATACTCGTCGTGATCGTATTCGTCTTTCTGTAAAAAAATTAGACTACATTAAAAATCAAGCAATGCTTGAAGAGATTAATGATAATGAATCTCACTCTTTAGGTGATCTTATTAAAGATAAAATCCAAAAGTAAGATTTTTTCTTAATGAAAAAGATTTTAAAATGGTTCTCAGCACTCCTTTTTGTGAGTGTGACCATTTTTTTAATCTATTTTCTCATCTCCATCAATGATGATGTTTATATTGAAAGTGCTCCTTTAGAAAAAGAGGAAAAACCTCTTAGCAAAAAGGTTGAAAAAAACTGGTTAGAACATTTTTCAAAAGCACAACAACAGGGGTATACGTATCCTGTTAATGAAATTTACATTCAAGTAGATTTAGAAGAAAAAATAACTAAAGCTATAACTTATAAGCTATCTGCAAAACTCAAAGATCCTTACCAATTATTTTGTTTAAAAGAGGAACTTAGAAGACACAACCTGAAATATTTTTTAAAAAAAGATAAGTTGGGTATAGATTTATTTATTTATTCACAAAATGTTGATAAATTGAAGAACTTAGTCGAAGTACTAAAAGATTATAAAATCAAGGCTAGTATCAAGCCATATAATGAGGAAAACTAAATGCAAAAATATACAGTAGTAGTTTGTGATCATATTCACGAAGCTGGACTTAAAATGTTGGAGAACGACAAAGATATAAACTTTGTAATGGCTGCTGATGTTGATAAGAAAGAGTTAGTTGAAAAAATTATTCCAACTGCAGATGTAGCAATCACGAGAAGTTCTACAGATGTAGATGACTTTTTTATAGAACACGCTACAAATTTAAAAGCTATTGTTCGTGCTGGTGTTGGTGTTGATAATGTAAATATCACTGGATGTTCAAAAAAAGGTATTATTGTTATGAATGTACCAACAGCTAATACAATTGCAGCTGTTGAACTTACTATGACACATATGCTTAGTTGTATGAGAATGTTTCCATACTCTCATGATCATTTAAAAAACCAAAGAATTTGGAAAAGAGAAAAATGGTACGGCTATGAGTTAAAAGGGAAAAAACTAGGTGTTATTGGTTTTGGTAACATTGGTAGCCGTGTTGCAAAAAGAGCAAAAGCATTTGAAATGGATATCGTAGCATATGATCCATATATTCACCCATCAAAAGTAACTGATCTTGATATGACATATACTAAAAATTTTGATGATATTTTAGCATGTGATGTAATTACAATTCATACTCCAAAAAATAAAGAAACTATAGGTATCATTGATAAAGATGAAATTGCTAAAATGAAAGATGGCGTTGTTCTAGTAAACTGTGCTAGAGGTGATCTTTATAATGAAGATGCACTTTATGATGGTTTGAAATCTGGTAAAATTCGTTTTGCTGGAATTGATGTATTTGGAAAAGAACCAGCAATTGATAATAAACTTTTAGATTTAGATAATATCGTTGTTTCTCCTCACTTAGGTGCAAATACTTATGAATCTCAGTATAATATTGGTACACAAGCTGCTGAAAATGCTATTGCTGCTGCAAAAGGTATTGCGTATCCTAATGCAATGAATCTTCCAATAGATGAGAGTAAAATATCTCCATTTGTTAAACCATTTTTAGAGATGGGACAAAAAATTGGTTTCTTGGCATCTCAAATAAATAAAGCACAAGTTGTTTCTATTAAAGTAAGTGGTCAGGGTGATATAGCTGAGTATGTAGACTCTCTAGCAACTTTCGTAACTGTTGGTGCATTAAGTCATTCAAGTGAAACTATTAATTATGTAAATGCTGATTTTATTGCAAAAGAGAAGGGGATTCAAGTTGAATCTGAAGCTATGAATGATTCTTCTGTATATAAAAATTTAATTACTATTAAATTAACAACAAATGAAGGTACGACAACGATTGCTGCCACAATTTTTGATGATGGTGTGCAAAGAATTGTTGCTATAGATGGTTTTGACAATGAAGTAGCACTTAAAGGTGATATGATACTTTTCAAAAACTCAGATGTTCCTGGTGTTATTGGAAGTGTTGGAACTATTCTTGCAAAAAATAATGTTAATATTGCTGATTTTTCACTTGCTAGAAATGATTCAAAAGAAGCACTTGCTGTTATTTTAGTTGATAATGCAGTTAATGATAAAACTCTTGAAGAGTTAGCTTCTCTTGAAGCATGTAAAAGTGTAAGTTACGCACGTTTATAATCTTTCTTTTTAGTTTGTACTCTTTTTAGAGTACAAATTTTCATCCCTTTTTTCCTCTCTATATTTTATTCAAATTTATTATATATACTATATTATATAAGTAAATCTTGATCTTAATTAATAGTTTTTTTCTTACATGTAAGCAGTATTTTATTTCAAGTAGTGATTATTAATATGTTACTTTTTAATTAGAAATTAGAATGAGGAAGTTAGGATACAAAAGCTATTAAATAGCTTTTGTATTGTCCATCAGGACAGGAATAAAGATGAGTGAAACAATCACGGCTGCAACTGTACCTGAGATAAGTGCAACACCAAGTCCACCAAAGATAGGGTCACCTGCTAAGAGGGCAGAACCTAAAATAATAGCAATAGCTGTTAGCATAATAGGTTTCGCTCTTGTTGCACTAGCAATTGCAATTGCGCGACGTTTTTCAATACCTTTTTCTTCCATTAAAGATTTTGCAAAATCTATAAGAAGTAGAGAGTTTCTTGAACTAATTCCCATCAGTGCAATGAAACCGATAAGAGAAGTTGCTGTTAAAAAGAAAACATCAACAGTAACAAGGTTGGCAACCCAGTGACCAACAATAACACCTATAATAGATAAAAAACTACCAGCGAGTACTATACCACTAATAGCAAATGATTTATAGTAGATAACTAGAAGTAAGTAGATTAAGATAAGAGCTGCAATAAATGCTGCACCAAGATCTCTAAAAGTATCAAGTGTTACTTTCATTTCACCATCCCATCTTAGTAAAAACTCTCTTCCTGTTTTTTTATCTTTAAGTGTTAAATCAAACATATAGGTAGTAATACCAGGAACTTTACTTACTTCATAACCATGTTTGGAAAAATACTCTATCATCATATCTCTTGCTTCTAAAAGAGGATAAACTTGAGATTCCATATCTGTTTCTGCAACAACATTTACCATAGTTCTTAAATCTTTATGGTAGATAGTTGGTGTTGATTTTATTTTAATGATATCGACTACTTCTGTTAAAGGAACCATCATTCCTCTTTTATTCATAAGATATAAAGAACTGAGTTTTGTACTCAATTCACCTAGTGTTGAGTTTTCAAGTGTTTTTGACTCTCTACTTAGTGCTACAAAAATACCAACTTGATCGTTAAGTTCAATAGTGTTCTTTACAGCTACTTGCATACCTTTAAAAGCAAGATATAAAATATTGTTTACTTGTTCTACACTAAGACCACTTTTAGCTACTTTATCTTCAATAGGTACTAGCTGGTATTTGTCATAAGGATCTTCACTCATAACGTCCACATCTACAAGTTTTGGAGTTTGTTTTAAGATGTTTGCTACATCATGAGCAATTTTAATGACTTCATCGTTATACAGACCATATACTTCAACTGCAATGGCCGCGAGTGTTGGAGGACCTGAAGGCATCTCTACCATAGAGATAGTTGTACCTTTGACAAGATTTCCACATTCTGCTTTAATCTCTGGACGAATTCTATGAACCATACTGAAAGATTTTTCTTCTCTTTCATGTTTATCTGTTAAGTTTACAACAATTTCAGCAAAACGTTCTCCTTGCTTTAATGCACTTCCTTTTACAAGTCCTGCATAATCAAGTGGAGCACCTTGAGCTAAAAATGTTTCTACATCAGTAACTTCTTTTTCTTTTGTTAAGTAGTTAACAACACAAGTTGAAACTTTTTGAGTTTGTTCTATAGAGCTTCCTGCTGGTGTTGTAACATAAACATTAAAGGTATTTGCACTTTTACCAGGAAGCATTCTTGCTGCAACAGTCTTCGTTGGAAGCATCATAATACTTCCAACAAGAGCAAGAAGTGTCAGAATAATAACTGACATTTTTTTCGAAGGGCTATTTAAAATATTGTAAACAAAATTTTCAAATTTTTTACCCTTGTGTTGATGGTGTGGCATATTAATTCTCCTCTTTTTTTACAGTATTATGATGATGTGCACCATCCTCTTCACGACGAAGCAGTTTTCTACTTAAATATGGTGTAAAGATATAAGCTACGACAAGTGAAGCAAGCAGTGCCACAGGAACATTAAGTGGGATAGGCTTCATAAATGCACCCATCATACCACCAACAAACATCATTGGAACCATTGTTAAGATAATAGCAAGTGTAGCAATATTTGTTGGACGACCTATCTCATCTGTTGCTTTAATAAGAAGTGTATCCATATCTTTATGTTCACTATCATGGTCATGTAGATGTCTATGAATATTTTCAATAACAATAATAGCAGCATCAACTAAAAGCCCAAGTGAAAGTAAAAACGCAAAAAGTGTAATACGGTTAATAGTCTGTCCTGAAAGATATGCTACAAATAGAGTAATTGCAAGAATTGCAGGAACTGTAAAAGTAACAATGATAGATTCTTTCCATCCAAGGAAGAAAACAAGCATCACTGCAATAATAGCAATAGTAATGACAAGGTGATGAACAAGTTCATTAACTGCATCATCAGCTCTTACACCATAGTCTCTTGTAAGTTTATAATGAATACCCATTTTTTCAAGTCTATCTTTGTATTTTTCAAGCATTGCTTTCACATCATCAGCAACAAAAACAGCATTAGAACCAGCAAGTTTAGAAACGCTAAGTGTGATTTGTTTTGTTTGAAGAAGTGTACTACCATCTTTAAGCGCAATAGATGCACTTTGTTTATTTTGATAGTCTATACCATCTGTAACTGTAGCAATATCTCTGAGATATATAGGGCTTCCCATATACTGAGCGATGATAATATTTTCAACATCTTGAATAGTCTCTATCGCATTTTTTACACCAAAGACAACTAATTTTCCATCTTTTGTAGGTGCATCTACATTAGGAGCAATTTTTGTAATTGCTTGAATTCCTTGCATAATTTGACCTAGTGATATATGGTACCCTTTAAGTTTTGAAAGGTCTACATTAACATTAAACTGCTCTTTATGTGCACCCTTGAGTGTTGTTTTAGAAACATTGTTAATTTGAGCAATCTCTTTTTTAAGGTTTTGAATTGTCTCTAAGTATTTACTATAAGGTAAATCAGATTGTTTGTCTTTCCAAAAAGCCACTGTAATAATTGGAATATCAATATCAATATCAAATGGCTTTACAAGAGGTTGCATGATACTTTTTGGCATTTTATCCATATTTTGCATCACTTTATCGTAAAGTTTTAAGTTTGATATTTCACGATTTTGTCCAATATAGTACATAACATTAACAACAGCAACATTATCCATACTCATAGAGTATATATGTTCGACACCTTTAATTTCACGTAATTTTTGCTCAAGTGGTTCAACAATTACTTTTTCTACCTGTTTTGGTGTCATTCCTGGTGCTACAACGATAACACTTCCCCCACTAATAGCAATTTGTGGGTCTTCCTCACGAGGCATAACTTCTAATGAAATATAGCCAAGAACAAGTAAAAATACTGCAAGTAAGGCAGTTAAAGGGCTGTATAAAAACCCTTTTGCTAACTTACCAGCATAATCAGTAACACTAATATGTGATAAATCTTTCTCTTTCATTAGTTAACCTTTACATCTACAGTTGCATACATACCTGGGAAGATTTTTTTGTTGTTATTTTTAAAGTTTACTTTGATTTTAAATGTGTGAGTCATTGGATTTGAACTAGGAATGATTGCACTTACTTTTCCTATAGTCTTAAAACCAATAGATGGAATTTTTACAACAACTCTTTTTCCATAACTAATATCTTTAAGATTACGCTCACTAATTTCCGTTAGGATTTTTAGATTACTTAAGTCAGAAAGAATGATAGCAGGCATACCAGGCATTGCCATTTCACCAACTTTGATATTTTTAGCAATAACAACACCATTGTTTGGTGCTTTAATAACTAAGTATTTATATTGGTTTTCAACCTCTTGAAGTCTTGCTTTTGCAATTGAAATCATATCTTTAAGATTTTTTTCTGCAAGTTCAAGGTTTTCAACTTCATATTTTGAGACCATATCTTTTTTTAAAAGACGTCTATGTCTTTCAAGATTGATTTTTACATTTGTATATTGATTTTCATACATTTGTAGTGATAATTCTGCTTGTCTTTTTCCTGAGTCTATTTCACGAGAGTCGATAGTATAAAGTATTTGCCCTTTTTTTACTTTTTCACCTTCACTGACTCTTACACTTGTTACAAATCCCATAAAACGACTTGTAATCATCTTCTGATTATCTGAAATAACACTTCCTGAAAGTGTTAATGTTTCGGCCATAAGTGAAGCACTCAGTAGTACTATTGCGAGTAGTTTTTTCATATTATTTCTCTCCATTTGCTAGTTTTTCTAGTGCAAAGATTTTTTCATTGCGTTTGTTTTTTGCTATTTGTAGTTTTAAGATTTTTTCTATTTGTGCAGATTGTTTGATAATGACATCGCCCATAGAGACAAGTTTCTCTTTATATCTACCTTCATAGTTTTCATAGATTGCATTTGCAAGTGCCAACTCTTTTTCTAAAGATGCTATTTCATCGTCAACACTTTGAATCTCTGTTCTGATTTTGGCAAGTTGTAAAATAATACCTTTTTTTGCAAGTTGTACTTGTGATGCAGTTTTAAGACGGTCAATTTTTGCTTTTTCAATTTTTGCTGCATCAATGCCTCCGTTAAAAAGGTTCCATGTTAGTCTTGCACCAAATGTATATGCTTTATGGTCATTTGCATCACCTAAGAAAGTGTTGTCCGCAGTTGCAAGTTCTGCAAACGCTCCAACTGTAGGATAGTATGCCGCCTCTGATGCTTTTTGCATATTTTGACGAATAACAAGACCGGTTTGTGCTCTTTGTATATCAAGGTTATTATTTAAAATATCACTGTCTGTTACATTAGGCATAGGTATAGGTGATGTTGGTGCTTGTATATGTGTAATTTTTCTATTAAGTAAAAAACTAATGTAATGATAAAGAAGCTTTTCGTTTGATTGCATTTGTGCTAAGAGTCTTTCAACATTACCTTTTTTTGCTTTTACTTCAAGTAAATCGATATGTTTAGCATATCCAACCTCTATCATATTTTGTGTCATATCTTCTAAAACATTGATATTGTGAAGAATTTTATTAAGGTGCCCGATAGAGCTTTCAAGGAGTGCCATATCATAGTAACTTTTACGAAGTTGATAGATTTTTTCATTAATAACTTTATCTTTTTCAAGTTCTTTCATTTTAATCATTGAAGACATGATTTGATCATAGCTACTTAATGCAAAACCTGTAAAAAGTGGTACTTCATATTTAAGTTTTGATTGGAAAAAGTTTCTTGCATCTGGATAGTTGAGATCTTCAGGTGGTTTTGAATACATATCTGAACATGCACCAGAATCTCCATTTTGACAAAGATCAAGGTTTGTCATAAATTCCTCAGCTCCGAAATCACCAAAATTAGCTTCACGAGATGTGAGTTTAAATCCAAAAACATTACCCGCATCGTTGGAGCGAGCAACATCTTGTACAAAGTCTAGTTTACCCCAATTCATTCCTGTTGTTGCTTTTTTATCTTCTTTTGCTGCTTTTACATCAAATTTTGCAGCTTTAATCTCCAAGTTTTGAGATTTGAGAATATCTAAAGCTTCATTAAGGGATAAATTGTCAGTCGTATTACTGTTTGCACTTAACATAAGAGCAAACGCTAGAATACTAACGATTTTTTTCATAAAAAATATCCTTTTTATTATGTTAAATTTTAACTCTTTATTATAGCATATATTTTATTTTAATATAATTGTCTCTTCTACTTGTATTATATAATTCAATGAAATTTATTTGTTTTTTATATAATCTTGCTATGATGAAAAAAATTTAGAAATGGAGTTACTATGCGACAAGTAGGTTTACTAGGGGCTATCTCTATTGGTATCGGTGGTATGGTTGGAGGTGGAATCTTTGCTGTTTTGGGTGAAGCTGTTTCTCTTGCACACGGGGCAACTGCCGTTTCTTTTTTTGTTGCAGGTATCGTAGCGCTTC
>Ga0256828_1001746_pt1 | contig 13379 bp, 17 predicted proteins | sample CV88metaG_FD_185993 | JGI IMG/M metagenome (GOLD analysis project Ga0256828, IMG submission 185993) | Hydrothermal vent microbial communities from East Pacific Rise, Pacific Ocean - CV88 | ecosystem: Environmental > Aquatic > Marine > Hydrothermal vents | place: Pacific Ocean: East Pacific Rise... | reverse complement strand
AAAACAGAAAGTTGAAGCACTAATTGTGGCAAGAGATGAGGCTAAAAAAGAGAAAAATTATGAAAAATCTGATGCCATTCGTAACGAAATTAGTGCCATGGGCATTGCCATTATGGACACAGCCAACGGTACTCTGTGGGAAAAAATTTAAAAAATATATAAAGAAGTTATCATGAAAAATCTATTTAGACAGTATCTGCCTTATCTTGTTGACTATAAACGTCAATTTCTCTTTGCCATCTTAGGAATGGTCGCTGTAGCTTTAGGAACCATGGGAACAGCACAGATGATTAAGCCCCTACTCGATGATATTTTTGTGGCAAAAGATAGCACCATGCTTATGATTATGCCATTTATTATTATTGCTGTTTTTTCTCTTAAAGGGATTGGGCAGTATATCCAAACCTACTATATGTCTTTTATAGGGCTAGATGTAGTGCGTAAACTACGAGACAACTTGGTAAGTCACCTCACCTACCAAGATATTAGTTTTTTTCAAACCATGCACTCAGGTGAAATTCTCTCACGGGTAACCAATGATATAGGACGTATTCAAAGCGTTGTAACGAAGATTATTCCCGACTTCATCCGAGAGGGGTTAACCATTGTTGCACTTACGGGTTATGTCATCTATGAGAGTCCCAAGCTTGCTTTCTATTTTCTTATCATTATGCCATTGGCACTCTACCCCTTAACAATTTTAGCTAAAAAGATGAAACGTTACTCTAAACTCTCCCAAGAGAGTACCTCAGATATGACCTCCCGTCTAGGTGAGATTTTTTCTAACATCGAAGTGATTAAATCTAACTCTAGTCAAAAAATTGAAAGTGAAAAGTTTGCAACTGAGAACCAAAACGTCTTTAAGTACCTTCTTAAACAGGTAAAAGTAGCTGCTCTTACCTCTCCTATTATGGAGACCCTTGGCTCTATTGCCATTGGGGTTGTTATCTACATTGGGGGGACAGAAGTTATTGAAAATCGTATGACAGTGGGTGCTTTTTTTGCCTTCTCAGCAGCACTTTTTATGCTCTACACACCCATAAAACGAATCTCCAAACTCTATAATCAAGCACAAGATGCTGTGGTTGCCAATGAGCGTATGTTTGAACTGCTCAATACTCAACCAACTATTCAATCAGGAACGATTGCACTTAATGAACCCATTAAACATATTAGTGTTTTAAATGCATCATTAAGCTACAACACTAAACAGGCACTTAATGGTGTCTCCTTGGGGGTAGATAAAGGTGAAAGCATCGCTTTAGTTGGGGATTCAGGAGCAGGGAAAAGTTCACTTATCAACCTTTTGGTACGTTTTTATGACCCAAGTGAGGGGGAGATTATGGTTAATGAGAAGTATAATATTAAAGAGTTAACCTTGGAGTCACTTCACCAAAGAGTTGCGTATGTGACGCAACGTATCTATATTTTTAACGATACCATTGCTCACAATATTGCGTATGGTCAAGAGTTTGATGAAAAACGTGTAATTGAAGCCCTTCAAAAAGCTCATGCATTAGAGTTTATTGAGGAGTTAGAGGAGGGTATCCATACCATGCTAAGTGAGAATGGAAATAACCTCTCAGGAGGACAACGTCAACGTATCGCTTTGGCACGTGCTATTTATAAAAAGCCTGATATTTTAATTTTAGATGAAGCGACCTCAGCACTTGACAATAAAAGCGAGGCCCTTATTCAAAAAGCCTTAGAAGCACTACGTTCGGAGATTATAACCATTACCGTAGCACACCGTTTAAGCACCATTGAAAACTCAGATGCTATCTTGGTTTTTAAAGCTGGAAAAATTGTCTGTAGAGGTCAACATGAAGAGTTAATCCAAGAGTGTGAAGAGTACCAAAAGCTGGCAAAAGTTTTAGTCTGATACTAAAACTTTTTAATCTTTAAAAATGACAATATCATAATTACTGGTCGTCACCACAGCTTTGTGAGTGGGGACTGAACCATTCCGATTGACTTTAGAGAGTTCTTCTCGTAACTCCTTAATTTCACTGTTCATCGCATCAATCTGCTCTTTTAATTTTAAAATAACATCCACACCTGCAAGATTAATCCCCATTTTACGGGTCAACTGCAAGACAAACTTAATCTTATCAATATCACGTTGAGAGTAGAGCCTCATACGTCCTTGCGTTCGAGAAGGCTCAATTAGCCCCTCTTTTTCATACTGACGTAGTGTTTGAGGATGTATATCTAAAATATTGGCAACAACCGAAATTAGATAGACAGGTTCATCATAACTGTGCATAGATTACTCCTCAGCAGGAGTCTCAGCTGATGGTAACTTCTCTTCTAAGACATTTCGTAACTCTTCATCTAACTCATCTACATTTGGTAAAATAATATTTGCCGTCAAGTAGAGGTTTCCCTGTATCGCTGTTTTTCGATCAACAACTCCTTTACCTCTTACCCTAAACTTCTGTCCATTTTTAGTATTTTGAGGAACTTTGATGGTTATCTCATCATGTACCGAAGTATTAAGGGTTACTTTTCCACCAAAAAGAGCCTCTTTCAAGGGTACATCCATTGCAATATAGAGGTCATTATCTTTTCGTTCAAAAGTAGGAGAGGGAGCAACTTCAACTTTAATTAATAAATCTCCCCGTTTTCCCATACCTGAGTTTCCCTTACCTCGCACGCGTAGGGTTTCACCATTTTTAATTCCTGCTGGAATTTTAATGTCAAAACTATCATTGTTAACTGAGACATGGTGCTTTCCTCCAAGAATAGAGACCACAAAAGGAACGGTAATGGTTGTTTTTTGGTCTAAATCCATAGAACCACCACCTCCTCCAAAGCCACCACCAAATCCAGAGCTACCTCCGAAGATATTTCTTAAAATCTCATCGAGGTCAACATTACCTCCTTGATTTTGAGCAAAATCATGGAAATTTTGTCCACCAAAGATTTGATCTCCATACATATCATATTCATCTTTTTTCTTTTTATCAGAAAGAACTTCATAAGCTGCGTTAATCTCTTTAAACTTATCTATTGCATCTTCATCTTTATTAACATCAGGGTGATACTTCCGAGCAAGCTTTCTATAAGCTTTTTTAATCTCATCTGCACTAGCACCTTCACTTACACCTAAAGTTTCATATAAACTTTTTGCCATTCTATTACCTTCGTACTAAATATTATTAAAATTATATCAAAAACTCTTAGTCTATGTCAATCAACTTTAACTATTTTTTTCAACACTCTTCATAAGCATAACTACTATAATAATAGTAGGTACACTTAAGAAAATAAGATAGGGCATAATAACCAACAGATGATTACTATTTAAATAAAAGAAACCAAAAATTAAAACGGCATAAGCAGCCAAACGATAAAAAGAGAAAGAGGGTTTGGCATCCTTGGTAGTCTCTAAAATTGAGCGACGACTCTTTTTTAAGTTGGCACGCTCCTCTTTAACCACCTCAACCAAGGTTTTCTCTTCATCAGACGTTTGTTCTTCGTCATACAAATCATAAGGATCTTCCAATTTATCTAGGGTGTCCCGTTCATCATCAGGGATTGAGCCTACATTTAAACGCCCATTGACCATGTTTTTGTATGACTTCATAGAGGCTAACATCACAAAGGAAGAGGAGATAAAGGCGACTTGACTGTTTACTAACCAGTATGTTTCTCCAAAAAAGTAGAGAATTACAACAATAAAAGCATCAACCAAAAGCAGTGCGATAAGTGTATCTTTCATTAATATTTGTCATCCTCATCGTCGTCGTCATCATACTTTCGGTGTCGATAGCGAGGGTCATTGGCTAACTCATCTAACGATTTCTTCTGCTTTTCATACGCTTTGTAGACATTTAAAATGGCTGCTGCGATTCCTATAAAAACACCCACCCAAAAGAGCCACGGGATACCAAAAAGATTTTTCATCAGCATACCTAACCCGACCCCAATGAGGACAGCCACGACCATTGAGATACCTAAGCTCAACCCATCAGCTGCTGTTACAATTTTTTTTAATTTTGGTTCTTCTTGATTTGACATACGATTCCTTAATAAATTATCCCCTAATTATAACCAAACTAAAGTTGAATTAAATTACAAACCTACACAGTTTGATTCTTATTAATAGTTTTAAATAATTATTTTAATTATTTTGTTTAAGCTTAAGTTTATTTTTGATAAAGTTAACCTATCTAAATACCAAAGGAACATTATGAGTCGTCAAGAAAAAACAGAGTACATTGAGCAGATTAGAAACCTATTACAGTCCTACAACGGTTTTACCCAAATTGAGAAGAACTATGCTCATCTTCATCTTCCCACTTGGATTGAGGCGAAACATGAGTTTGACACATTTATTCATAAATTTGCAGAGAAATTTTCTCTTGACATTCGCCCCTTTTTATTGGAGAAGGAACTCTTAAAGCAAGAGACCTAACCCCTAAATATCATCCCTCTCCCAACGCTCTGGGTCTAAAAATGTATCATCATGGATATGTTTAAAGGATGCTCGTATCATCTTAAAGACCCTAGAGTTCTCTTTCTCTAAATCTTCCAACCACATCTTCATATTGGCTCTGGCATGGGGCATCTTCACCTCTTTCAACATCGCAGGACACGCTTCGTCACCAATAGGTTGCAAATTATTCTCATCAGCAAACGCCCGTAACTGCTTTTCCCGTGCTTCGATTAATGGACGAATCAGGTGAAACCCTCTGGTGGTTTTATAAATCGGGGCCATCGCACGCATTGAGCCATTGTAAAACATATTCATAAAAAAGCTCTCAACCGTGTCGTCAAAATGGTGACCCAGTGCCACTTTGGTAAAGCCATGCTCCTCAGCAAAAGTATACAATGCCCCCCGTCTCATGCGAGAGAAGTAGGAGCAGAATGAGGAGTTTTCACGAATGGCATCATTAGAAATCTCATAAATATTGGTCTCATAGACCGTATGTTTAATACCATACTTTTCACAGTGAGCAATCAGGTCGCTGTAGTGTTCTCCTGGCATACCGTAGTTGATGGTACACGCTTCAAACTCAAATGCAAAGGGAGCATGACGTTGGATATGTTTCATAATATGAATCAACGCTAAGGAGTCTTTTCCCCCACTCAGCCCCACCAACACTTTGTCACCCTCACCAATGAGTTTAAACGTCGCATTGGTTTTCCCTGCCACACGCAACAGTTTTTTACTAATGGTAAGCCTAGGAGAGCTGTCTCTACGCAATGTTCTCTACCATCTCTAAAATAAAATTAGCTGAGATTTTGGCAGAGCCAACCATAAACTCATCAAAATCTACCCCTGCATCATCATTTGCTGTATCAGAGATGGCTCTTAAGATAAAAAATGGTACATCTAAAGCGTCACAGACCACAGCGACAGAAGCCCCTTCCATCTCCAACGCATCGGCACTAAAGGTAGACTCAATAAAGGCTTTTCGCTCAGAAGAGGCGACAAATTGGTCACCTGTGGCGATGGTTCCCTCTATCACTTTTAAACTATTTTTTAACGCAACCTCTTTGGCAATCTCTCTTAATTTGGCATCAGTCTCGACAAAGACAGCCCCCTCAGGTACATAGCCGTGGTCATGACCAAAAATGGTAATGTCAAGGTCATGTTGGCAGAGTTTGTCGGCGATAATCAAATCACCAATATGTAACTTAGGATTAATCGCCCCTGCCACCCCTGAAAAAAGCAACGTGGTACAGCCAAATTTTTCCAACAGCGTTGAGGCTGTTAAAGTTGAGAAGACTTTTCCTATTTTTGAGTAGGCAATTACCAGCTCTTTACCCTTGTAGGTCGCTTCATAGTAGGTGTTTGAGGCATACTCTACTTTATTAATATTCTCAACTCTCTCTAACAGTGGGGCGACCTCTTCAGGCATCGCACCCATAATGGCAATTTTACTCATTCTCATATTCCTAATTAATTTTGGAGAAATTATAGCTAAATCATCAAAAAAATTATATAATTATATAAAATAAGAGACAATGGAAAAGAATGCAAAAAATATTTTTAATACTTTTTATTTTTTTAATACATTTTACAGATGCCAAAACATTACAAGTAGATACCAAACCACTTTATGATACCCGTGACTATATTCTCTATAGTTTAGGAGAAAATAGTGATGAAAATATCACTTCTCTTCTTAGCAACACAACATGGCTTAAAAACAAGAAATCGTTTAATACCTTAGAGAATATAGACCGACCTTATTGGGAAAAAATAGAGATTAAAAATATCTCTACAGTTAATAAAACCTATTATTTAAAATCTGAGAATCAATTTACCTACCATTTAGACTTTTTTTTAGTTAAAAATAAAAAGGTTGTCAGACATATAGAAGATGGGGTTATCTCAAAGAATAGTTATCGAGAGTTCAATACCAATCATATGATTTTCCCCATTACCCTAAAGAGTCAAGAAGAGCTGACTGTTCTATTTAAAATTCGAAATTATAATAAGATTAATCTGCACTTTTCACTGGTCAAAAAAGAGTACTTAATCGATTACTACCAAACCTATAACATGATTGAGGGGCTTTTTTTTGGTGGTATGTTGCTTATGCTCTTCTATAATCTGTTTCTCTATTTTCTTTTACGATATAAATTTTACCTCTATTATGTCTCTTATGTTTTCTGGTTAACTGTCTATTTTGTTGGACTTTTTGGATTTTCACAACGTTATTTTGAAGACTTTACATGGATTTTTTATATCTCACCTGCTGCTTTCTTTATATCATTAATTCTTTTTGTCCAAGCCATTTTAAATTTGAAAATAGAACTTCCTAAAATATATAAACTTCTCAACTATTTTAGCCTCTATTTTATCATTACAACCATAATGAATATTTACGCTTTAGAGATGAGGAACTTCTTTTTTGCCCATCTTCTGTTTAATCTCTTTTTTATTGTTGTGCCAATTCTTACACTCATTATTATTTTTTCTACCTACTATTTAGCCTATTATAGAGAGAGTCGTATTGCTAAATTCTACTCTATTATCTGGAGTACCATCGCATTTATGGGATTACTTCTTCCGTTGGAGTATTTAAATATCTTTACAAGTTCCATTCCTAGTGACTATATTTTTCAGTTTTTGATACTTTTTGAAATTTTATGTTTTGCCTTTATTCTCGCCTATAAAATAACCTTGATAGAACGTAAAAAAAATGCCCAAGAGAAGCTTTTGGTACAACAAAATAAATTGGCTGCCATGGGAGAGATGATTTCAACCATCGCACACCAATGGCGACAACCTCTTTCTGAAATTAATGGATTGGTACTCTCTATAGATACCGACTTTAAGAAACAGAATCTCTCTAAACATAGACTCAACCAACATCTTGACAACATAGAAGTAACCACAGCATATATGTCCCGTACTATTGATGATTTTATCGATTTTTTCAAACCCAATAAAGAGCTTGAAGAGTTTACCATCTCACAAGTAATTGAGACAACCCTAAACTTACTCGCACGGACTAATAATAGTAAAATAGATATTATCTACCAAAAAGGTAAAGAGATTACCCTGCTCTCTCACAAATCAGAACTGATACAAGCACTCTTAATTGTACTTAACAATGCCATTGATGCTTGTCTTACCAATCAATCTGAAATATCTAAGATTCTTATTGAAACCACAGCCAATGAGACACATCTTACTATTAAAATTACCGATAATGGGTCTGGAATCAAGAGTGAAATTCTTGATAAAATCTATAACCCTTATTTTACTACCAAACATCGTTCAAAAGGGACAGGGTTGGGTCTCTACATTCTAAAAATGATTATGAACCAGACACTTAAAGGGGAAGTCTCCATAAACAGCTCAAAATGTGATACAATTTGTAACATTTCAATCCCTTTAATAGTGAACAATAATATAACATTTTAATATAAAGCAAACTTTATGGGCAAAAAAGTATCTTTTTTAGCTTATCTCTTCTAAAAAGAGTTAAGAGTCTCTATTCTTCCACCTAAAAGACCATATAATAGTTCGTTTTAACAAAAAGATTCAAAAAGGGATGTTTATGATTACAAAGATTTTTAGTGCAGTGGTTGCATTAATTTTACTCAATGGGTGCGTAGGTACCATGAAAATTGCAGAAGAAGAGCCATCAGCTACAGGGAGAAAAGATACCCCTTTCTACAGTAAACCAATTGAAGAAGGTACTTCTTCAATTAGAAAGTAGCGTATAGTAGTTACAACTCTTTAATAGCTGCAATAGTCGCTTCGAGTGATGCCATATCACTCACATTAAAATGAGGTTTTTTCGTCGCTTTACGATTAAGACCTTTGAGTACATTTCCATGACCAAACTCTATGTAACAGTCAACCTCATCATCAATAGTTGCCATTGAGTGTTTATATTTTACAGGCAGTACCAGCTGTTTAGGGAGTAACTCCAACGCCTCCTCTTTTGTACCATAGGCATTGGCTGTAACATTGGAGATAACAGGAGCTGTAAACTCATCTTGAATCATCTCTTGCAGTTTTTTAGACAATGGGGCGACGGCACTCTCTAACAGTGGACAGTGAGATGCTACTGACATATCTAACAACATTGCTCTTTTTGCTTTTGCCTCTTTTAAAATAGGTGCTAAGGTCTCTAAATCTTTTTTGATACCAGCAATCACAATCTGTCCTTCTGAATTGTAGTTAACAGCCCATACTTGAAGCCCAGCTTCACGTTGCTCTTCACAAATTTTCTCTACCACCTCATCTGAAAGACCCAACGAGACCATCATGCCTACTTCTTGTTTTGAACACGCCTCTGCCATAAGTTTACCACGAAGATTCACCAGCTCCACAGCATCAATTGCATCTAATGCACCACTCGCCACCAATGCAGAAAACTCTCCTAAAGAGTGTCCCATGGTAACTGTAGGTTTAATATCAACAGCATCGGTAAAAAGCTTATGAGCAATGGTAGCTACCAGTAAAATAGCTGGTTGTGTAAACTCTGTCTGCCCCAAATTCTCATTCTCTTCAAAAAGAAGTCTCTCAAAATCTATTCCTGTACGCTCACTCGCATCAGCAATCATTCTTTTAGCTACTTCTGAATTTTCAAAAAAATCTTTTCCCATTCCTTGTGCTTGAGAACCCTGTCCTGCAAACAAAAATGCACATTTAACTGACATACTAAACCCTTTATTTAAAATTTCGATATTCTACCAAAATGGTGGTTATGCCATAATGAATAACGCATATTTAGCATCGGTTGCATTAAAGCCAAATCCAACCAACTCTTGAGGAGTATGTTCATCACTCACAGCCAACTTCACCTCATACATCATCTCATCCATATGCATAATAAGTAAGTGTTTGACCAACTCACCGATTTTAAGTGGTTCACTCTCTTTCTCTACTGTTAAAATAAGCTCTTTAGTGAGTTTATCAACATAAAAAGAGCCAACAGAAGCTTCACCAGCATAGATAAGATTTTTAGGGTTATTGGTATCCTCTTTTAGTAACATCGCTGTTACAGCATAGTTCTCACTATTATTGATGCTTTCACGTATATCTTCAATTAAATCAATAACTACTTTCATCAGTCTCCTTAGAAATCAAATTTGGCGTAATTATAACCAAATTAGAAAAATATTATCTACCCGTGTAACTGTAAAAAAGTGCTTTTTTTAATTTTCCAAAAACTTTCCATTGGTCTTGTGGGCGAATGGCAAAACATCCATGACTTCGACCACCTCCATTAACATACTTCGCTGGATGAATAATCACATCTCTTCCCCCTGCTCTAGCAGGTTTTCCTACCTTTTTGTTGCTCCACTGTAACCCCTTAACTGACAGATAACGATAGTGCTTCTTGTGTGTCTTTCCAACCCGTGTTCCCACTTTAAAAAAACCATAAGGTGTCATTTGAGAGTTACGTCTGTTACTTGACTTCTTAACACGACCACCAATTGCACCTGAAAACTTACCATGGGCTACTTTATATCGGTAGACATTTCCCTTTTGAAGATTAATAATATAGAGCCGTTTATGTTTAGCTGTTTTGGTATAATCAGCAATGGCTAAATACTTCTTAGAGAGTCCCTGTTTTCTCTGATTGACCTTATAATATGCAAATGCTTTTTTCAATGCCTTCTTATTGACATTGGTTTTTTTAGCAACTTTACTATAGATTCGGCTCAGTTGCTTACTACTTATTGCATTTGCCATAACCTCCCCTGTCAAGAGAATTATTAAAATTAAGAGTATTTTTTTCATTTTGTTTCCTTTATTCACACTAATTCAATAAAAATTTTGGAATCATAATGAAAATAGGATTAATGTAGGATTAATTGTGGATTAAATGTGTATATTTACAATATTTAGTTTCTATTTGTTATAATGTGGCAAAAATAATAATAAATGGAATCATCTATGTATTTTCGCACTTTCTTTTTCTTACTCTTTATAATATCAAGTATCATCTTTTTCTTCTCCTCTTATAACACAACTACAACGCTGGATTTATGTGGACCACTCTGTAGTGAAAGAGTGAGTCTTCAATATATTCAATTAACCTCCATGAATATGGCACTGCTCTCATTGATACTACTGGTGACATCAAACTACTATGCTGAGAAAAAATTATTAAAAGAAAAAGAGAGAGTCGCTAGCGATAGATTGGTTATTGAAGAGATTCATGCTGAGTTAGAGGCATTAAAAAAATAGATTTTTAATGCTTTAATATTAATGGTTTTCAACACTATCCATTAAGACTTCAATAATATCCGTCATGGTTAAGATACCTTGTAACTCATTATTGTCAATGACTAGTAACCGTTTAATGCTACTGGTTACCATCATCTTTGAAGCGTATTGAACATTTAATTTAGCAGAGACTGAGATAGCTGGCATCACTGCAATATCATACACATTCAGTAAATCAATATCACCATCTTCGGCTACGATACTCTGTAAAATATTTTTAAATGTTACCAAACCATAAGCACCATGACTATTGTTCTTTTCAACAATAATAGAGCGTACTTTATTAATTCGCATCAGTTTTAGTGCTTCACGTACCGTAGACATGGGTGAAATTTTAATTAACTTATCTGCTGGGGTCATTACATTTTCAACTAACATTTTTTGCTCCTTACAGCCGTTATATCATTGTTTTAATATTATCTTCAAACTTATGAAGTTCATCGGTATCTAATCCTGCAACATGACTTAATGGTAAGGTAAACACCAAACCACCATTTTGAGCATTGTCCAAGTCAAACTTTACACGTATCGCCTTCATCACTTTCATGGAGAGTCTTCGAGGTAACACAAAAAGAAGTACCGATACATTCTCTTCTAACGTTAATCCAAAAAAAACTTTTTTCTCTTCAAGCCCAATATTTTTACCATGAAGAATGGTTACACCACCTGCTCCTGCCTCTTTGGCAACATCAATGGCTGTCTCTTCATCTTTATCTTCAATAATTGCAACCAATGCCGTAAACTTCATTTTTGCTCCTTAAGCAGTTGTTTTTTCTTATACTCTGCATGAATACCATACCCCATCACCGTTAACATGGGAAAGAGTGATGCAAAGGCAATGAGTCCAAAACCATCAATAAGAGGGTTTCTACCCTCTATATTTTCAGCCAATCCCAACCCCAATGCTGCGACTAACGGCACCGTTACTGTAGAGGTTGTTACCCCTCCACTATCATACGCAATGGGGATAATATAATCGGGTGCAAAATAGGTCAACATAATAACCACAGAATAACCAGCAATAATATAGTAGTGAATCTGGTCACCAGAGACCAAACGATATGCCCCTAATGCAATCCCTATTGCTACGCCTAATGCTACCACAGTTCGTAGTATATTTTGCTTTATTTTGTCTTCACTAATCTCTTGGGCTTTAATAGCAATGGCTAAGAGTGCTGGCTCTGCCATGGTGGTAGAAAAACCAATAAGAAAGGCAAAAAGGTAGATAAGCCCATTGTTATTCATGCTGGTTAAAGCATACGCAATACTCTCACCAATAGGAAAAAGTCCCATCTCTAATCCGACAATAAAAGCATAAAGCCCCAAGATAACCATCACAATACCTGTCACTATTTTAGGTAAATGTGGAACAGATTTTTTAATAACAACATATTGAAAAAAGAAGATAACAGCCAAAATAGGAGCCACATCTTTAATGACCCCAATTAACTCTAAAAATATCTCTAAAAAAGAAAAACTCTTTACCTCTGCTACCTCTTTTAGTACTGTTGAGACCCCTAGCACAGAAGAAGAATCTCCAATAGAGTAGACAATAATCCCATAGACTTGTACAAATATCATGGGGGTAAGTGAAGCAAATGCAATGAGTCCAAATCCATCAATGGCAGGGTTTCTCCCTTTAATACTAGATGAGAGACCAATACCCAATGCTGCTACTAATGGTACAGTTACTGTTGAGGTAGTCACCCCTCCACTGTCATAGGCTAGACCGATAATCTCTTTTGGGGCAAAAAAAGTGACAACTACAACCATGATATATCCAGCAATAATATAGTACTGAATCGGATGCCCCAATAAAATACGGAGTGTTCCTAACGCAATGGCGAAACCAACAGAGAGTGCTACTGTCATTCGTAACCAAAAGGCATCCACCAGACCATTTGAGATAAGAGCTGCTTTATTGGCAATGGCAATGAGTGCTGGTTCGGCAACAGTTGTTGCAAACCCAATGGTAAAAGCGAAGAGCAAAAGCCAAAAAATTGACCCTTTTTTAGCAAACTCAATGGCTAAATTCTCTCCAATAGGGAAAATACCCAACTCAAGTCCTCTAATAAAGAGTGCCAATCCCACAGCCACAATGGTTAGCCCAATTACAATTGAACCCAAATTTTCAGGCATGGTCTGGATAATAAATGTTTGGAAAAATGCCACAACAATAATAATGGGAAAAAGATCTTTAAATGAATTTTTAAGATCTTTTGAAAATATTTTTATGCTTTCTTTCATAAGATAAAGTATACTTATAATCCAATAGATTATAGGCGTAAACTCTCCAACTTATGAAAGCTTAAAAAAATCTGTAACTTATTCTCTTTATCAAAAATAGTATTAAATAGATTTACATACTTTACAACTCAATACACGTTCCAATACCAGAAGATGTTAAAATTTCAAGTAACATTGCATGCTCAACTCGACCATCAATAATATGTGCTTTTTTAACACCCCCACGCAATGCTTCAATACAAGCATCTACTTTAGGCACCATTCCCCCATTAATGGTACCATCAGCCTTTAGAGCTTCTGTTTTTTCAATATCCATAGAGGTAATAAGGTTCATCTCTTTATCCAATACCCCTGGGGTGTCGGTCAAAAAGAGTACTTTTCGTGCATTCAGAGCAATGGCCACTTTACTAGCAGCCAAGTC
>Ga0256828_1001745_pt1 | contig 13388 bp, 12 predicted proteins | sample CV88metaG_FD_185993 | JGI IMG/M metagenome (GOLD analysis project Ga0256828, IMG submission 185993) | Hydrothermal vent microbial communities from East Pacific Rise, Pacific Ocean - CV88 | ecosystem: Environmental > Aquatic > Marine > Hydrothermal vents | place: Pacific Ocean: East Pacific Rise... | reverse complement strand
TGCAATTAAGTACATTTACTTATTACTTAATTTTAATAATACCAACGATTGGTACTCTTGGGTCTAAGAAACAATTAACACCTTCTGGTAATTCTAAATCTCTTACTAAGAAGTTATCACCTGTATCTAAATCTGTTACATTGAAGTGGAATACTTCTGGTAAATTTTCAATTGTACATTTTACTGGTACTCTTTTTCTGTGGTATGCTAATAAACCTTTATTTTTAAGACCTTTTGCTGTACCTTCAGTTGTAACTGGTACTGTATAGTTTGCAACTACACCTGGTACTGCTACTTGTAAATCTACATGTAATAATGCACTAGTCACTGGATGTTTTTGGTATTCTTTTACTACAACATTGTATGTTGTTCCACCAACGCTTACTTCAAAAGCAATTGTTTTTTTATTTCTCATATATCTAACAAAATCATTTACTTTAAAAGCTGCATTGATATTTTCAATACCTTTTCCGTAAATGTTAGCAATTAGATAACCATCTCGTCTAAGTTGTTTTGTCGATTGTTTTACGATACTATCTCTAAGTATTCCTTCTAACATTCTATATCCTTGTTTTATATTACTAATGACCATGCATTAGTTGAACGCGAATTGTACTTAAATATTGCTTTAAAATTACTTAGATAGAATGAGCTTTGCATTCTTATAAATTGGTTCATCAATAAAACCATATTTCTCACTTGAAAAACCACTAATTCCTAATTTTTGATTTTCTTCAAAAAGTTTTATTATCTCTTTTGCTTTTGCTATTTCAAATTCATCTTCTAAGAAAATATTATTTATTATATCTACTTGAGTTGGACTGATACAAGCTTTTGATTTAAAACCCATCTCTTTTACTTTTTTACACCATGAAGTAAACTCTTTTATATTTTTATAATCTTGATATACAAAAGATACAGGATTTAAATTTGCACTTTTTGAATCTACTAAAAACTTACTAAGCATATAATCAATTGTTGGATTATTTATAGTTAAAAGAGATTGTGGCAAAGATAAAGATTCCAACATATCAAGTATTCCTAAATATACTGTTGTAACTCTTTTATTAATTCCAAATTTATATAAATTTTGTAAAGCACTAGAAGTTTCTATAGATAGATGAACTTCAATATCTTCATCTATTAATTTTAAGCACAATTGTACATCTTCTTTAGTATTTATCTTTGGTATTCTTATTGCATAAGGTTTTATTTTATTTATAAGTTCAATATCAACCTTACCACAACTATCAAGTGAATTTACCCTAACTACAACTTTATTTTTTATTGGATTATTTAGTAAATTTTCATATACTAGTTGCCTAGCTTTTTCTTTATTAAATACTCCATCTTCAAGATTTACTATAGCTATATCACATTTTAAACTATTTAATTTATCAAGGTGCTTTTGTTTATCACCTGCAACCATAAGGTAAGATCTATTATTCATCTATATGCTTTATATAATAATAAAGTGAATTTAACTCATCATCAGTTAAAAAGTATTTTGGCATTATATGCCCATATATCATTTTTTCACAAACTTGATCTTTTGTAAATTCTATTTTTTTTAGTTTATTATTTGGATTTAGTTTGTATTTAAAATTAACAAATGATATATTTGTAATATCATATGTTTTTACTGTACAGTTATATGTAGTTTCTTTACCAATATGTTTAAATTTTGCTATTACTTTACCTTTTGCATTAGTTCCATGACATTTTTTACATGAAATTCCTCTTGGATTATTGTATAGCATTTTCCCATATTCTTTTTTTGTAATAAAAGAATCATCACTTTTTACCCCTAACATATTAGAAGTAATATCTTTGCTTGAAAATAGTAATATTGGAAGTAGTAATAGTATTGTTTTTATCATAATATAATTATATCATATTTTAAGTATGTATTAGATATAATCCTATGAAATTAACAATTTCAGGAGCTAAAGTGATTACACTAAAAGAAGCACTTACTCTTAATGAAGATCAACTTTCTACTTTAAGAGACGACTTACAAAATAAAATAAACTCACAAAAAGAACTTGGCGCTTATGTTGAACAGTTTACAGATGAGACTATTAACTTATCAAATAAATCTGGTATCCCAATAGCTATTAAAGCAAATATAAATGTTTTAGATCAAGAAACAACATCTTGTTCAAATATATTAAAAGGCTATATATCACCATATAATGCAACAGTTATAGAAAAGTTACATGAAAATGGTCTTAGTGCATTTGGTAGAGCAAATATGGATGAATTTGCAATGGGTTCAAGTACAGAAAGCTCATGTTATGGAAATACATTAAATCCTATAGATAACACAAAAACTCCAGGTGGAAGTTCTGGTGGAAGTGCTGCTGCTGTTGCTGCTGGATTAGCTATTGCTGCACTTGGAACTGATACAGGTGGGAGTATTAGACAACCTGCTGCTTATTGTGGTGTGGTTGGAATGAAACCTACATATGGAAGAGTAAGTAGATATGGAATTGCAGCTTATTCTTCATCTTTAGATCAATGTGGACCAATTACACAAAATGTTGAAGATGCAGCAATTTTATATGATATTATCTCTGGACATGATTGTAAAGATTCAACATCTGCAAATGTAGATTATACTCCTGTTGCTCCAAATTTAGATTCTTCAAAAAAACTAACTATTGCAGTTATTGATAACTATATATCAGAAGCTAGTGCTGATATTCAAGAAGCATATGCAACTACTATTGAAAAACTAAAAGCTGCTGGACATACAATAGTTCATAAAAATATGATGGATACAAAAAAACATATATCTTCATACTATATTGTTGCAACAGCTGAAGCTAGTGCAAACTTAAGTAGATATGATGGTATAAGATATGGAAATAGAGTTGAAGCTTCTAACCTTAAACAAACTTATGCAAAAACAAAAACACAAGGTTTTGGCAGTGAAGTTCAAAAAAGAATTATGTTAGGTTCATTTGTACTTTCAAGTGGATATTATGATGCATATTATATCAAAGCTCAAAAAGTAAGACATCTAATAAAAGATGAATTTGATGCTATATTTAATGAAGCAGATTTAATTCTTTCTCCTGTAGCACCTACAACTGCTCCTAAAATTGGTGCATTTGAAACTTCATTAGAGATGTACTTAAGTGATATATATACAATCTCTGTAAATCTTGCAGGATTACCTGCTATATCATTACCAGTTGCTAAAGATAGTGATGGTATGCCAATAGGTTTACAATTAATAGGAAAAGCATTTGACGAACAAACAGTATTTGATGGGGCATTAAGCCTTGAAGAAATAGTAAATTATAAAAAGTAAGGATTATTTATGAATATTAGAAAAAGAGCATTAACATTTGAAGATGTATTATTAGTACCAGCAAAAAGTGAAGTTTTACCAAAAGAAGTTTGTATTAAAACAAAACTAACTAAAGAGATTGAACTAAATGTTCCTTTTGTAAGTGCTGCTATGGATACTGTTACTGAATATAGAGCTGCAATTGCTATGGCTAGACTTGGTGGAATTGGTGTTGTTCATAAAAATATGGATATTGAATCACAAGTTTTACAAATCAAAAAAGTTAAAAAAAGTGAATCAGGTATTATTATTGATCCTATTTCTGTAAGACCAACTCAAACATTACAAGATGCAGAAGATATTATGTCTTCTTATAAAATTTCAGGTGTTCCTGTTGTTGATGAAAACAATATATTACTTGGTATTTTAACAAATAGAGATATGAGATTTATAAAAGACTTTTCTCAATTAGCTGGTGATGTTATGACTAAAATGCCTTTAGTAACTGCTAAAAAAGGTGTTACTTTAGAAGAAGCTGCTGAAATTATGCATCAACATAAAATTGAAAAATTACCAGTAGTTGATAGCAATGATAAATTAATAGGTCTTGTTACAATTAAAGATATTAATAAAAAATTAGAATACCCAAATGCAGCAAAAGATTCTCATGGAAGACTTCTTGTAGCTGCTGCTATTGGTGTTGGGCAATTAGATAGAGCAACTGCTCTTGTTGAAGCTGGTGTTGATGTACTTGTACTTGATTCTGCTCATGGTCATAGTAAAGGTATTTTAGATACAGTTAAACTAATAAAAGAAAAATTAGATATTCAAATAATTGCAGGAAATGTTGCAACTGCTGAAGCAACTGAAGATTTAATCAAAGCTGGAGCAGATGCTGTTAAAGTTGGAATTGGACCTGGTTCTATTTGTACAACTAGAATTGTTGCTGGTGTTGGTGTTCCACAAATATCTGCAATTGATGAATGTAGTGATATGGGTGCAAAATATAATGTACCAATTATTGCTGATGGTGGTATTAAATTCTCAGGAGATGTAGCAAAAGCATTAGCTGTTGGAGCATCTTGTGTTATGATGGGATCAGCACTAGCTGGAACTGAAGAATCTCCTGGTGAAATTATCCTTTCTGGTGGAAGACAATTTAAATCATATAGAGGTATGGGTTCAATAGGAGCTATGCAAAAAGGTTCAAATGATAGATATTTCCAAGAAGGAACAGCTGCTGATAAACTAGTACCAGAAGGTATTGAAGGTATGGTTCCATACAAAGGTTTAATTGGTGCTATAATACACCAATTTATTGGTGGACTTAGAGCATCTATGGGTTACTTAGGATCTAAAGATATAAAAACTTTCCAAGAAACAGCACAATTTGTTGAAATTACATCTGCAGGATTAAAAGAATCTCATGTTCATGATGTAACAATCACTAACGAAGCACCAAACTATCACGCATAATTTTAAAATTATAAAACTACTAAAGCCTAGAAACTTTCTAGGCTTTTTATATTTATATAGGGATACTATATGGCACTAATAGACTTACAAAAAATAAACAAACAATACGATATAAAAGTTATATTAAAAGATATTAATTTTACTCTTCAAGAGAAACAACGAATAGCAATAATTGGTCAAAATGGTCAAGGTAAATCTACTTTTATGAAAATACTTACAAGGGAAGTTGAGCCAGATAGTGGTGAAATATCAATAGATAAATCACTAAAAATTGAGATGCTAGAACAACAACCAAAATTTCATTCTGGACAAACTGTAAGAGATGCAATAGAAGAACAACTAGTTGATTTAAAAGCTGCTCAAAAAGAATATGAAGAAGTATCATCTGCTTTAATTGAAGACTATGATAATGAAGAACTTGTAAATAAACAAGCAAATCTTATTACTTATTTAGATCATCACAATGCTTGGGATTTGGATAATAAAGTACAAAGAGTATTAGAAGAGTTTAATCTAAAATCTTATGAATTTAAAGATATTTCACTTTTAAGTGGAGGAGAACAAAGAAGAGTTGGACTAGCTGGACTTATACTTAAAAAACCAGATGTACTACTTTTAGATGAGCCTACAAATCACCTTGATGTATATATGGTAGAATTTTTAGAAGAGATACTTCTAAAAGAGAAATTTACAATGATATTTATATCTCATGATAGATATTTTTTAGATAATGTTGCAACAAATATTATTGAAATTGAAAATGGAAATCTTACAAAATACAATGGTGGATATAGTGCTTATTTAGAACAAAAACAACAAATGATTCAAAACCTTGAAAAACAACATGACAATCTTTTACGAAAACTAAAAGAAGAAGCACATTGGATGCAACATGGAGTTACTGCAAGAAGAAAAAGAAATGAACTTAGAAAAGATAATTATTTTAAACTAAAAGAACAAGTAAAAACAAATCCAGCAAAAATAAATAAAATGAAATTAGACCTTCAAAGAGAACAAAAAGCATTTAATAATGGAAATACTCAAAATAAAAAGAAAATGCTTTTTGAATTAGATAAAATAAATCTTACACTAGGTAATAAACTTATCCTAAAAGATTTTACAACAAGAATACTACAAAGAGATAAAATAGCAATAGTAGGTCCAAATGGAGCTGGAAAATCCACAATACTTAAAATATTTTTAGGAAGATTAGAAATAGATTCTGGAACATTTAAAAAAGGTGAATTTAAAGTTGGTTATTTTGACCAACAAAGAGAGATGCTAGATGAAAGTAAATCTATTATTGAAACATTTTGTCCAAATGGTGGAGATAGAGTAGTTTTAAGTGATGGTAGAAATATGCATGTTTATGGATACTTGAAAGATTTTTTATTTCCAAGAGAGTATTTAGAAAAAAATGTTGGAGTTTTAAGTGGTGGTGAAAAAAATAGAATTGCTTTAGCTTTACTTTTTACCAAAGAGTTTGATGTACTTATTATGGATGAGCCTACAAATGACTTAGATATTCCAACTATTAATATACTTGAACAATATTTAGCTTCATATCAAGGAGCATTGATATTTGTATCTCATGATAGATATTTTGTAGATAAGATTGCTAAAAAACTATATATTTTTAAAGGAAATGGTTTACTTGAAGAATCATATCAAAAATATAGTGAATATCTTGAAGATGAAAAAGATGAAAAGTTTGTAAATGAAGCTCAAAGAAAAGAAGCTCTTCAAGACCAAGCTAAAAAAACAGTTGAACAAATAAGACCAAAAGAGAAAAAACAAACAAAATTATCATTTAATGAACAAAGAGCTTATAAATTACTTCCAAAAGAGATTGAAGATTTAGAAGCTAGTATTGAAAAATATAATGAATGTTTAATGGATCCTTCTTGTTATGAACAAAAAGGTATAGTAAAAATATCTTCTGAATTAGAAGATATTCAAAAAGAATATGATAAAAAAGTAGAAGAATATTTACATTTAGAAGAAATTGTTGAAAGTTTTCAATAAAAGCTTTGTTTTAATTGTACTTTTTATATAAAAGTTATAGAATATAGTAAAGATAAAACACCAAAGGAAAAATGACATGTCATTAAAAGAACAACTAAAATCTGATTTAAAAGATGCTATGAGAGCAAAAGAGATAGTTAAAAGAGATTCAATAAGAGCTATTAACACAATGATTAAACAAATTGAAGTTGATGAAAGAAAAGAACTAACAGATGAAGATATAATAAAATTAGTTCAAAGAGGTGTAAAACAAAGAGAAGAAGCAATACTACAATACAAAGAAGCTTCAAGAGATGATTTAGTTCAAATAGAACAAAGTCAAATTGATGTATTTAAAACATACCTACCAACACAATTAACTCAAGACGAACTAAAAGAGATTGTACAAAATATTATTACAGAAGTTGGTGCAACTTCTATGAAAGATATGGGTAAAATAATGCCTAAAGCAAAAGAGATAATTGGGGCTAGAAGTGATGGCAAAAAAATAAATCTTATGATTAAAGAATTATTAGGCTAACTAAATTATGGATAATATATCTGCAAAAAATGTTATAAGGCAAACATTAGCAAGTTTAGAAAGACAAGGAATTGAAGCAACTCCTGAAGCTTATGCTAGAGAGTTTGCTAAAATATCAAAAATTTTAAACTTTAAAACAGAAGAAAATACAAAGATTTTAAATATATTAAGTAAGATGACTCCTACTGAAAAAGAGATTTTAAAACAAAATAATGATTTAAATATGGAAGATATTGTTTCTATTTTATTAAAAAGAATAAATAACAATGAGATGAAAAAAATATCAAAACTTTTAATCAAAGCTTTAATTCCATCTATTGATACACATCTAAATGAAGAGATAAATAAACTAAAAAAACAACTTGAAAAAAATCCATATCTAATAATAAAAAAAGATATGCAAATGTCTATACAAAAACTTATAGAACAAAGAATGTTAAATGATAAAGTTCTTTTAGAAAACAATACAAGTGATACTATTAAAATTATAAATAATATAAATAATCATATTGGTGATGCTATAAATATAAATAAAAATGGAAATATGACTATTGATGAAATCTCAAAAGAATTAAATATAATAGATATTTTAAATAATGATGATGCCTCAAATATTCAAAATAAATTACAAAATGTAGCAATGAGTATGAGTGAAAAAATATCTGAAAATACAGATAAACTTGAAAAAAATAAAAGTGAAATTGATATTTTAAGAGAACAAATTCAAGAATTAGAAACAGAACTAATAAAAACTAAATGTGAAAATGAACTTGATCATCTAACATCTGCATTAACAAGAAAAGCATATGAGAATCAAATATCTCTTATTGAAGAGAAATATTTAAGAGCAGGAAATGATTATGCTATAGTATTTTTTGATATTGATCACTTCAAAAAAGTAAATGATACTTATGGACATGATGCAGGTGATTTAGTATTATCTACATTTGCAAAAGTATTATTAAGAAGTACAAGAGAGATAGATATTATAGGAAGATTTGGTGGAGAAGAATTTATTGGTATATTACACTTTAATCATGAAGATGAACTAGCAACATATATAAACAGAGTAAAAAGTCTTATTACAAGTCATAAATTCCAGTACAAAGAATACAAAATTTCCATAACATTTAGTGCAGGAGTTACAGTAAGAAGTAAAAATAACTCTTATAAAGAAGCATTAGATTTAGCAGATGAACTTCTTTACAAAGCTAAAAATTCAGGAAGAAATAAAATTATATTTCAAAATGGAACAGAGCTTTAATAGTTTTATTAAATAAAAAGTATAAAAAAAGCCAAGAGATTTTATCTCTTGGCTTTTTTAATTTATATAGTATATTTATAAAAATTGTAAACTTACATTATAAGCTATAAAACTCATAATCCAAGCAACAGCAGTTGTAAATATAAATAAGTAAAATAAGTGATGATACCCACCAGCTTCTTTTACAAATACCATAGAAGCTGCAAAACAAGGAAGATAAATCATAACAAATACTATAAATGATACAGCACTTGCAAATGGTATTTGAGCTTTTATCTCTTTTAGTAATTTATCACTTGTTTCATCTAAATCTTCTCCAACATTGTAAAGTATTCCAAGTGTTGCAACAACAACTTCTTTTGCAGCTAGACCAGTTTCTAAAGCTACTGTTTGTCTCCAATCAAAACCAATTGGTTCAAATAAAAACTGAGTAGATTTTCCAATAATTCCCATATAACTTTGTTCTAATTTATCTTTTGCACTTAATTGCTCATAATTATCACCTTTTGGATAGTTTGATGCGAACCAAATTAAAATAGTAGCTGCAAGTATAAAAGTACCTGCTTTTTTAAGATACATAAATGCTTCTTTTGATACTATAAACCATAAAAGTTTTAATGATGGTATTCTATATTTTGGCATCTCCATCACAAAAGGTTCATCTTCACCTTTAAAAGCTGTAACTCTAAGTATTTTAGCCATAACTAGCCCTAATAATGCTCCTGCTATATAAATATAAAATATAACATTTCCTGCTTGTTCTGCAGAAAAGAATGCTCCTGCAAATAATACATATATAGGCAATCTAGCTCCACATGACATAAAACCTAAAATATATAATGTAATTAATCTATCTTTATCATTTTTTAGTGTTCTTGTTGCCATATATGCTGGAACTGTACATCCAAAACCAGTTACTAAAGGAATAAAACTTTTTCCATGTAGTCCAAATTTGTGAAAAAAGCCATCAAGTAAAAATGCTACTCTACTCATATATCCTGTAGTTTCAAGTAGTGCTATTCCAATATATAATATAATAATATTTGGCAAAAATAAAACAACTGCACCAACACCATTTATAATCCCATCTACTATTAATGAACGAAGTCCATCATGTGATATTTGACTACCTACAGCCTCACCTAACCATGAAAAAGCTGAATCTATTGTATCCATAGGTATTGCACCTAAAGTAAATGTTAATTGAAATAATCCCCACATAAAAAATAAAAATATAGGGATACCTAAAAATTTATTTATTAATATATCATCAATACTTTTTGTTAGTGTTGGTTTAAATTTTGTTCTTTTACAAGATATAGTTTCTGTTTTAATTCCTCTACTTATAGCACTATGTTCAACAGCTCTAATTTCATTTATATCTTTTGTTTCATAATAATCATATATACTATTTAGAAGTTCTATAACTAATGGTTGTACTTCAATATAAATAGGTTGCTCATGAATAATTTTATAAAATTTTGCATCATTTGATAAAAACTTAATTGCAATTTCCCTTGAATCTAAATCTTCAAAAGTAAAGTTTTTTTCATCAATAAATTTTTTTAGTTTAAAAATTGCTTTTTCAATAACATCACTATATGTAATATTTGATTTATTTCTTATTGGATTATCACTTACTTCATGAATAGTATTTAATAACTCTTCAACACCCTCTTTTGTATTTGCACTAACTGCAATTGTAGGTATTCCTGTAATCGCTTCTATTTGCTTCACATCAATCTTTATTCCATCTTTTAATGCTTCATCATACATATTAAGAGCAATCACCATTTTTTTACTTAAGTTTAATAACTCTAAAGTTAAAAGTAAATTCCTACTTAAATGTGTAGAATCTATAACATTTAAGATTACATCATAATCTTCATTTTGTAAGTAATCTTTTGCTACTTTTTCTTCTTGTGAAAAACCATTTATAGAATAAGTTCCAGGTAAATCTATCATTTGTATTTCATGACAATGATGTTCAAAAGATACTTGAGTATGTTCAACAGTTACACCTGAAAAATTCCCTACTTTTAAATTTGAATTTGTCATTGCATTAATCAATGATGATTTACCTACATTTGGTTGACCAGCTAATACAATTTTTATTGGTAACATTATATTTTCTTTATTTCTATTTGTTTTGCTTCTTCTATTCTCATACCTACAGCTGTATCATCAACTATAACTTCAATAGTATTTTTTGCTAAACTTATTTTTGCTATTTTTATTATAGCACCTTTTATAATCCCAAATGAATAAAATCTTTGTCTTAATTCATCATTGCAAGTTATCTTTACTATTTCAACTTCAATATTTTCTTCTAATTGATCTAATCTCATTTTGAGCCTTTTTGATAATAATTATTAAAATTATAAGTAAATAAGACTTAATTATAGATTAAGATTGATAATAGTTATCATTACTATTAAATAATATTGAATTAATTTGTATATAGTGATATATTTTTAGCCAAATAATGTTAAAATACGCAAAATATTAGATTAGGAATATATATTATGACAATTGTAACTGGAGCAACCACTGCTATTATTACACCATTTCAAAATGGTAAATTAGATGAACAAACTTATGCAAGTTTAATACAAAGACAAATCGACAATGGTATTGATGCTGTATGTCCTGTAGGAACAACAGGTGAAAGTGCAACACTTAGCCATGATGAACATAAAAGATGTATTGAAATAGCTGTAGAAGTTTGTAAAGGTACAAATACAAAAGTACTAGCTGGTGCAGGAAGCAATGCAACACATGAAGCAGTTGAAATAGCAAAACATGCTCAAAAAGCTGGAGTTGATGCAATATTTTCTGTATCTCCATACTATAATAAACCATCACAAGAAGGTTTATATCAACACTACAAAACTATAGCAAATGCTGTTCCTGATTTAGGATTTATGCTTTATAATGTACCAGGAAGAACAGGAGTTGATATAAGTACAGAAACTACTATTAGACTTTTTGATGATTGTACTAATATATATGGTGTAAAAGAAGCTACAGGAAGCTTAGAGCGAGCAACTGCCCTACTTGAAAAAAGACCTGATATAAAAGTACTTAGTGGTGATGATGCTATTGATTATGCTATGATTGTAAATGGTGGAGCTGGATTTACTTCTGTTACATCAAACTTACTTCCTGATATGAAAAGCCAATTAGCTCATAGTGCTTTAAGTGGTGATTTTAAAACAGCTTTAGATTTAAATAACAAATTATATCCTATCAATCAAGTTATGTTTTGTGAATCAAACCCTATTCCTGTAAAAGCTGCTATGTATATAGCTGGTCTTACTCCTACACTTGAATATAGACTTCCTTTAGTTCAACCTTCATTAGAAAATATGAAAAAAATTGAAGAAGTTATGAAAAATTATAATATAGTAAAATAATTCCAAATCTTACAAAAAGCTACAATGATACTCATTGTAGCTTTTTTTATTCACTTTTAAAACTTTTTTAATACCTCATCTATATTTATTCCACTAGCAAAATAATAATTTGCTTTTGCAATTTCATAATCATTTAATGCTTGTTTATATAATGCTAAATTATAAGTTTTTTTACTAAGAGCATCTAAATATGCAATATTATCTACTATTCCATTATCAAACTTTTCTTTTACTATTTTATATACACTATTTCCCATATCAACAGCACTCTTTAGTGATTTTAATTTTAGTTTTTGTGTATATAATCTTTTTTTAGCTAAATCAAATTTTACTTTTTCATTATTTTTTACATATTGTAGTTTTTGTTCTAATGCTAATTTTGATAAAGCTATAGATTCTACTTTATTTTTACTAGTTGTATTATATAAATTATAAGTCAATGATACCATAAATTGATTTTGTGTTGTTGGTAAATCTTTTAGGATTTGCTCATTATAATCATCATAATTATAGTAGTTTAATGTATTTTCTATTTTTAACTTAGGCATATTTGTAGAATTTACTATTTTTTTATTTTCTTCTTGAGCTTTTATAGAATACTCTAATGATTTAATATTTTCACTATTGATAAATTGTAAATTATTGATTTCTGGTAATACTGAGTTATCTATTGTTCTAATATTTGAATTTGTTATTAAACTTAGGTTTTGAAGTAATTCTTCTTTTTGGTACTTTAGCTCTTCTATAGTGTATATATTTGTTTCATATTCACTTTGTAACTTTAATACCTCATCTTTTGTTGCCATATTTATATCATATTTAGTTTTTACTCTATCATATTGTGCTTTTAATGTATTTGATTTTTCTTCAAAAACTTTTATATTTTCATCTAATGTTTTAGCTTTAAAAAATAATGTAACTAAATTTAATATTGTTTCTTTTTTTGATACCACTTCATTTAATTTTGCTGATTTGTATTCATAATTTTTTTGTTTTTTCAATGATGTATTAGCTCCACCATCATATAAATCTATACCTAACTTTACAAAACCAACTGTTGTTGCTCCGACTTGTGTTGTTCTTACATCTCCATCTAATTTTAAATAATTAATTCCTAAATTAACTATTGGATTTAATATATTTGATACACTATCATAAACTTTTTGTTTAGAAAGTGTTTGTGTTTTATTTGCATTAATATTTATATTGTTATTTAATGTGCTATTAATCATATCTTTTAAAGTTGCAGCATTTGCAAGTAATGTAAATGAACTTAATAATAAAATCTTTTTATATAATATCATCTTGATTTTCCTTAATATCTATTTTTTTATCTTTGATTGTTAAAACTTTATCACAATAAGGTAATAGTCTATCATCATGTGTAAC
>Ga0256828_1001742_pt1 | contig 13401 bp, 13 predicted proteins | sample CV88metaG_FD_185993 | JGI IMG/M metagenome (GOLD analysis project Ga0256828, IMG submission 185993) | Hydrothermal vent microbial communities from East Pacific Rise, Pacific Ocean - CV88 | ecosystem: Environmental > Aquatic > Marine > Hydrothermal vents | place: Pacific Ocean: East Pacific Rise... | reverse complement strand
ACGAGGCAACATCTGCATTGGACAATAGGAGTGAAGCACTTATTCAAAAAGCCTTGGATAGTCTAAAATCAGAAATGATCACATTTACTGTTGCCCATAGACTCAGTACTATTCAAGATGCTGATACAATACTGGTCTTTAAAGATGGAGAGATCATCTGTCAAGGAACACATGATTCTTTATTACAAGAGTGTGAGACATATAATAGATTAGCAAAAAAATTATAATACCTATAGTAAGATTTTCTTAACACAAATAAAGATATGATACTGTTTATATTGCTAAACCATTTGTGAAGATGGGGCAGAAAGCCACGGGACTCTAAAGTAAATTGTGTGAGTCAGCCGGGTTACATTATTTTTATTTTGGAGATATTTCATGTCGAGGATACTTGTTCTCTTTTCACTCATCTTTACTTCTCTCTTTAGCCAGGATGTCGAAGAGTTTCCTTTTTTAGGCATCACTGTCTCTACCCAGACCGTTGATATTGCACATAGTAATAATGAAACAACAGTAGGAATAAGATATGGGAAACAGACTGTTGACTGGCGTACTATGTTTACCTATTTCGGAAACAGCAGCTACAAAAGTTTCTCCTTGGAGATCGATAAAATATTAATGGATGAAATGTTCGGAACTCCGAAAGTAAGACCTTACTTGGGCTTTAGTTTGGGTACCGTAAAATATGAAGACAGCAGCTTAACAGATACCAGCGGATATTTTTATGGCGGGAATTTAGGACTTATCATCTATGCAACAGATAAAATAGATGCTGATCTAAGCTACCATTACTACAAGGTAGAAGAGTTTGACACTTTGGATAATATTCAGGGCGGAACACTTGCCTTGCACTACTTTTATTGAGTTTTGGCTATAATACTATTGATTAGGACGCCTCTAGGGCAAAGCCCTACATGCTCTATGTTAACACTAAGTTATCTTCAGCAGATGGCTCTCGCAACTAGTTGCTCTAAATTTACAGCTTGTGGAGATCATAGTGTCACTTTTTTCTTATCAGAACCTCAAAAAAATACTTTTTAAACTTGACCCGGAGACTGCACATACTCTTGCAGGATTTGGACTTCGTACAGTTTCACACTGTCCTACACTTTTACGTTATCTCAAAGATGAATATTTTATCTCTCACCCTATGCTTAATCAAAAACTTTTTGGACGTACCTTCCAAAATCCTGTTGGGTTAGGTGCAGGCTTTGATAAAAACGGACAGTATATTACCGCCATGCCTACTATGGGATTTGGATTTACCGAGATAGGTACTGTTACACCAAAACCCCAGGACGGGAATGCAAAGCCCAGACTCTTTAGACTCATTGAAGACAACTCTATCCAAAATGCTATGGGATTCAACAACAAAGGAAGCCACTATATGCTTCAGCAACTTAAAAAACTTTACTTTTTTGATTATCCTGTGGGGATCAATATCGGTAAAAACAAAGTAACTCCCGAAAAGGAAGCCTTAAATGATTATGAAACACTCTTTAAAGCATTCAAAAATTATGGTGACTATATTGTGATCAATATCTCTTCGCCAAATACCCCCGGTCTCAGAGATCTACAAAATGAGAATTTTATCAAAGCAATTTTCGATATGGCAAAAAGCATTACCGATCAGCCTGTATTCCTTAAAATTGCTCCCGATATGGAAGCAGAAGATGCCATTACACTTTGTAATACAGCAGTTGATGCAGGAGCTGCAGGGATCATCGCTACCAATACAACTATTGATTATTCCCTCACAGACAGTCCTCGTAAAAAAGATTTTGGAGGTATCAGCGGTGCTCTGCTCACAGAAAAGTCCTATCAGCTTTTCAAAGCCATAGGTAAAGAACTTTATGGCAAAACATTGCTTATCTCAGTGGGAGGTATTGACTCTGCTGAGGAAGCATACAGACGTATCAAAGCAGGTGCCTCATTGGTACAGGTTTATAGCATGTTGGTCTATAAAGGTCCTGCACTCATTAAAGAGATCAATGAAGGACTTATTGCTTTGTTAAAGAAAGATGGATACACTCATATATCTGAAGCAATAGGAGCCGACTGGAGATGACCAAACCATCATTATTTACTATTTACTATTTACTATTTTTATTATCAGGAGTTTTAATGGCCAATTCATTGCCAAAACATTTTACAAAGACATTAGAAAATGGACTACAGGTCGTTGTTATCCCTATGGATAATGATTCCGGTGTTATCACTACAGACATTTATTATAAAGTAGGAAGTAGAAACGAAGTTATGGGCAAAAGCGGAATGGCTCATATGCTTGAACACCTCAGTTTCAAATCAACCAAAAAACTCAAAGAGGGTGAATTTGACGTGATAGTTAAAAGTAAAGGCGGTGTCAATAATGCTTCAACAGGTTTTGATCAAACACACTATTATATTAAAACAGCCAGTAAAAATCTTGGTATGACGTTTGACCTTTTTGCGGAACTTATGCATAACCTTAAACTGACAGATGAAGAGTTCCAAAAAGAGCGTGATGTTGTAGCAGAAGAGAGAAGACTCAGAACAGACAACAACCCGATGGGATATCTCTATTTCAGAGTCTTTAATACACACTTCACTTATCATCCTTATCATTGGCTGCCAATTGGCTTTATGGAAGATATACAGTCTTGGAAAATCGAAGATATAAGAAAATTTTATCATCAATACTATCAACCTAATAACGCTATTTTGGTAGTAGCCGGTGACATCAGTCCGGAAGATGTATTCAAAGAAGCAGAAAAATATTTCGGAAACATAAAAAATGAGCATCCCATCCCTACTGTACATTTTGTAGAACCCAAAGTAGATGGCAGCAAACGTGCTACACTTCATAAAGAGAGTAATACAGTCGATACACTGGCTATTACCTACTCCATACCAAACTATGAAGATGCGGATCAGGTCATACTTTCTGCGATCAGTCATATTCTAAGTAGCGGGAAAAGCAGCCGTTTTGAAAAAACGCTGATACATGAAAAGCACCTTGTCAACCAGATCTACGGTTACAATATGGAGATGAAAGATCCGGGTGTATTTCTCATTATGGCACTTTGTGCACCGGGAGTAGCACCGGAAAGTGTTGAAAATGAGATCCTATCAGAATTGGAAAAAATTAAAAATGGCGATGTCACACAAGCTGAACTTGACAAAGTAAAGATCAATACTAAAGCAGAATTCATTTACTCCCTAGAAAGTTCAAGCTCAGTTGCAGGAATCTATGGAGAGTATTTTGCAAAAGGAAATATACACCCTTTACTTGAATATGAAGAGAAATTAGATAAAATTACACTCAAAGATATTCAAGAGACCGCAAAGAAGTATTTTGACCATAACTTCTCAACCACGGTGATATTGAAAAAGAATTAGGAAGTTAGATATGAATAATTATATTACAGGTGCAACAACTGCACTGATCACTCCGTTTAAAAACGGTACATTGGATGAAGCAACTTTTGCAACACTTATCAAAAGACAGATAGACAACAGCATAGATGCCGTATGTCCTGTAGGAACTACAGGTGAATCTGCAACACTCAGTCATGACGAGCATAAAAGATGTATTGAAATCGCTGTAGAGGTATGTAAAGGAACCGGTACCAAAGTTTTAGCAGGTGCAGGAAGCAATGCGACACATGAAGCCATAGACATTGCAAAACATGCAGAAGCTTGCGGAGTAGATGCCCTCTTCTCAGTCAGTCCTTACTACAACAAACCAAGTCAGGAAGGACTCTACCAACATTATAGAGCCATTGCAAGTGCTGTTAAAGTACCATTTATGCTTTATAATGTACCCGGACGTACAGGTGTTGATATCCTTCCGGATACAGTTAAACGACTTTTTGATGATGTTAAGAATATTATGGGAATTAAAGAAGCAACAGGATCCATAGAAAGAACCGTTGAACTCCTTGCTAAAGTACCTGAACTTTACGTCTTTTCCGGTGATGATGCCATTGATTTTCCTATTTTGGCAAGTGGCGGAAAAGGAATTACTTCTGTAACATCCAATCTTCTGCCGGATATGAAAGCAAATCTTGCACATGCAGCATTGAGCGGTGACTTTAAAACAGCAAAAGCGATCAATGATGACCTTTTTGCTATCAATAAAGTACTCTTCTGTGAAAGTAACCCTATTCCGATCAAGGCGGCAATGTACATTGCAGGACTGATAGATACTTTGGAATACAGACTGCCTTTGGTTGCACCCAGCAGTGAGAATATGAAAAAAATAGAAGAAGTTATGAAAAAATATAAAGTAGTAGGAGCTTAAGATGTCAGATATGAAAGGTAAAACACTTGTTATTACAGGTGCAACAAAAGGGATCGGGAAAGCTGTTGCTGAAAAATTTGCACAAAACGGTGTAAATGTTGCATTTACCTATAACAGCAATAAAGAAGCAGCAGATGAAATTGCAGCAGATTTAGAAAGTAAATATGGGATAAAAGCAAAAGCATACCCGCTAAACATTTTAGAACTGGATGAGTTCAAACCGCTTTTCCAAGCCATAGATGAAGATTTTGACAGAGTAGACTTCTTTGTATCAAATGCTATGATCTACGGTCGTCCCGTTGTCGGTGGTTATGGTAAATTCATGAAACTTAGACCGGCAAAAGGATTAACAAATATCTATACAGCTACAGTAGGTGCATTTGTACGCGGTTCACAGGAAGCTGCTGTCCGCATGGAAAAGGTAGGTGGCGGTGCCATCGTTACTCTCTCTTCAACTGGTAACCTGATCTACATAGAAAACTATGCCGGTCATGGAACAAACAAAGCTGCTGTCGAAGCTATGAGCCGTTATGCTGCAGTTGAATTGGGAGATATGGGTATCCGTGTAAATGCTGTCTCAGGCGGACCGATAGATACGGATGCACTGAAAGCCTTTACAAATTACGAAGAGGTAAAAGCTGAGACTATTAAGCGTTCAGCTGTCAACAGAATGGGTAGCCCTGAAGATCTTGCCGGTTCAGTCTATTTCTTATGTACCCCTGAAGCTTCTTGGATCACAGGTCAGACACTTGTGGTTGACGGTGGAACTACTTTCCGTTAAGAGTTAAGAGTTAAGAGTTAAGAGTTAAGAGTTAAGAGTTAAGAGTTAATTTTGACACATTCTCATGAATGTGTCAAGTAGTTTTAAAATGTATATGTTGCACCGACTGTCATTGCATTGAACAGTATATCTTCTGCTACAATACCATCATAATCATCATCACTGTACATATTCAGGTAATCAACAAAGAAACCTATACCGCCTGCAAGCTCATACTTGGCACCAAGCCCCCATTGTATACCACTTTCACTTGCATCAATATTTTTTGCACTGTTTTCATAGTTTGACTTGCCGTATCCTGCAAGTGCATATACAGAAAATCCTGTAGTGACATTATACATTGGTTTCAAGTAAATACCTACGTTGCTAAGTACATCACTTTGAGAAACAGTAGTCGGTCCGTTATCTACATCTACATCACCGAGTGTTCGTGTATATCTACCTTCAATACCGAAATATTTATTGAAGTAGTAACCTGCCAGGATTGTAAGTGCATAACCGCTTGAAATACCATTCTCATTCATTCTTAAATGACTTAAAGCACCACCCGCATAGAAACCGTCATATTTTACATTGTCAACAACGACCATCTCTTTTGCAGGTATAGTTACTTCCGGTTCAACCGGAGCAATGTCCCCACCTGCCATTAAAAGATTACCTGCGATCGCTAATAGCGCTACTGAACTTACAACTTTTTTCATTTTATTCCCCTATTTTATATAACAAAATTTAGGTTATTGTATTATGTCTAAGCTTAATATCTAAAGAATAAATCTCTCTTTTACTTATATTACGTTAAAGTTATAATTATTTTCCACAAATACATTACAAACTTAATAGGATTTGATCTAATGATAAAACGTATTCTCTTTTTTCTTTTTATGGTATTTATTTTTTCAGGATGTGTTGAAAGGGGTCACATGGTAACGCCTACATCCGTAAAACAAACTATTATAGAAAGTAACTCTGCTGATAGCAAAAAAATAAAAAATGTTCAAAAAGCAACTGACAACGTAGTAGCCATAGAATCTGAAACCCAAAAGAGCTCTATAGAAGATTCTACAAAAAACACGATAAGCGGTATTCTTGTTTTGATCATCGGAATCATGGTATTTCTATAAAATCAAAGTTATTATAAATTCATCTTTTAAGGATTCAAATATGTTAAAAAACAAACTTTTCATTCTTCCTGTGGCACTATTTTTATTTTCCGGTTGTGCAGAGAGAGGTTATATAGTTACTACAACACCAAGTACACATACAGCAACTGCCCAAATGAGCAGTGATATACGAGAGACAAAAAAAAGTACAAAAGAGAATCTTTCAAAAATGAAATCTGCTGTAAAAAAAGCACTTAGAAAGAAACGTTTAAAACAAGAAAGAGTACAAAAAAAGAGAAAAGAAATAGCCCGCAAAAAAGCTAAAGAAAGAAAAGTTCTTGAAGAACTCAAAGCACAAAAACTTAAAGAAGACAAGCTTATTGCAGAGCAGAAACGTATCGAAGATGAAACAAAAGCATTGGCAGAGAAAAAACTTAAAGAAGAAAAAAAGGCATTAGCAGAAAAAAAGGCAAAAGAAGCAAAACTTCAAGCTATACAAGCAGAAAAAGAAAAAAATTTAGCAGTATTAAAAGCTAAAAAGAAGGCAAAAGAAGCAAAAGCACTGCAAGAAAAAATGGCTTTAGAAAAGCAAGCTCAGGAAACTGCAAAATTAAAAGAGGCAGAAACTGCAAAAAAACAGAAACTGCTTGAAGATAAAAAGTCAAAAGAGGCAGCACTTGTAAAAGAAAAAAGACTTGCAGAAATTAAAGCCCAAGAGAAAAAGCTACAAGCCCAAAAAGCATTAAAAGAGAAAAAACTCCAAGAGATAAAAAGAAAACAAGAACCTGTACCTACTGTTAAATCACATATTGGTTTCACTCAACCTCTAAAGTTCAGACCTATCAATAAAATATATCAAAAATTCGGTACATCTGAAATCCATGGTCATGTTATTTATCTGGATTCTATGGGACAGGAGGTCAATTTAGGTCAATCTAAAGTATATCTTCTTCCAGTCAGTGCCAAACTTAACAACTGGTATGATAAATATTATCTACATAATAAAAGTAATCATTTATCGTCTACTGCTGTAAATTATCTTAACGATACTACATTAAATCTTGATAAGAATTTTAATTTCTTCGGTGTTCCCGCAGGTAATTACTATATTGTCATTGAATCACTCTATCCGGGTACACTAAAAAAAGTCTATATTGCCAAAAAGATCAATGTTGGGAAATATAAAAAAGTAATGGCTGTTTTCAGTAAGAAACTCTAACAGGATCCTTTATTTTGTTTAATATCCCAAATATTTTAGCTTTTATCCGTCTCTTGCTTGCACCGGTAATGTTCTTCCTGCTGGTAAATCGTGACAGCTCCTTCTTGAGCGGGATACATTATTCTTGGCTTGACTATATGGCAGCATTTATCTTTGTAGTTGCCTCTGCTACTGATTTTTTTGACGGATACATCGCACGTACGTTTGATCAGATCACAACCTTGGGAAAGATCCTTGATCCGCTTGCAGACAAGATGCTGACACTTGCAGGATTTTTAGGACTTATGATGCTTGACCGTGCTTCTGAATGGGCAATTTTTCTCATTATTACCAGAGAACTTTTCATTACAGGACTTCGTGTGTCTGCTGTAAGTCAAGGCTTGGACATTGCAGCTTCATGGATGGGAAAAGTAAAAACTGTCGTACAGATGGTAGCCATCGGTTTTTTACTTATGAAATGGCCTGGAGCCGAATTTCTTTTATGGACTGCTGTTATTCTTACACTCTATTCCGGATATGAATATGTAAGAGACTTTTTTAAAAATGCACCAATAAACTAAGATGCTTAAAAATTAATCACCCACTCATTCACCGTTCATTAACTTTTATGGTATATTTCCCTATCCAATTTTAAAACAAGGAATAAACATGAAATTTACAAAACTTAGTTTAATAGCAGCTTTAGCTGCAAGTGCTGCCATTGCAGGCGGAGACATTGCTCCGGTAGAACCGGTAGTAGAAGCTCCGGCAGTTGAAGCAGCGGCATGTAACAGTAACACAACACTCAACTCTAAAGCAGTTGCATATTACTACACAACAGATGCTACACCAAACGATATATTCTCAAAAGAGAATTCTCAACTCGGAACTGCTGTAACATTCGATGTCTCTCATAAATTATTTGACGGAATCACAGCAAACTTCTCTGCTGTAGGTTTCGCTAACCTTATGGATGACGAAGGTCGTGGTAATGCCGGATACATGGAAAATGGACAAACTGGTGCATTCATCAATGTAGCGAACATTACTGCAACATTTGGTGACACTACATTGATCTTGGGACGTCAGCTTCTTAACTCACCAATGGTAGGTGGTTTTGACTGGTTATTGGCTCCAGGTGCATTTGAAGCATATACTGTTGCGAATAAATCTGTTGAAAATCTTACATTGATCGGTACATACCTCAGAACATGGAGACCAAACAACTCCGGTAATACTTGGGTAAATCTCGCAAGTGACAAAACACCAGGAATCGTTGATGAAAACAACTATGCATTCGGTGCTGCATATGACGATAAAACAATCAGTGCAAATCTTTGGTACTACAATGTAGATTCAGGTGCAGCTGCAGGAAATGTTGACTATTATACACAGGTCTATGTAGATGCAGGTTATGACTTTGGCATAGCTAAAGCTGAAGCTCAATTTGTAAATACTGATTACAACACACAAACTTCTTCAAAAGCATACGGTATTAAAGTTTCAGGAAGTGTTGCAAACTTCGATCTTTATGCTGCATACAACAGAATTCAAGACAACCAAACCGGTTATGTAGGAGTTGATTCACTTTATACTAGCTCTTGGAATATATTTACTTCCCACCAATGGAATGGAGAAGATCTGGATGCATTCAAAATCGGTGCATCAACCACATTTGCAGGTATTAGTGCTGAACTTTCTTATGCTGATTATGACAAAGGTAACGAAACAGACCTTATTCTTGGATATGATATAACTGACTGTATTAATGTTGGTGCGGTTTATACAAATACTGATGATAATACTGATACTCCTGATGCAGGAGATACAAATGCTCTTGAAGTATTTGCAACTTACAAATTTTAATCAAAACGTGTAATCTCCCAAATTTTTGAATACATCACTCTCCTCTTTGGAGAGTGTTTGGGAACACCATCTTTTTTCTTTCTCTATTTAATCTCAAAAAATTATCTATTGACACATACTTATACAATCCCCATAAATTGTTTTAAAACCTAAGGTGTACACAGTAGATCAGCCCTTTATATCGAATATATAAATTTATTATTGATAATGCTTATCATTTTAACTTACTTTAAGGATGAAGAGAGTAAATTACATCTAGAAAAACTAAATGATAATAGTTTTCATTTTGATTTATAAATAAATATAAGGATAATTAATCCATGAAAAAAATAGTTGTTGCTCTTGCAGGACAGCCAAATGTTGGAAAATCTTCTCTCATTAATGCTATCTCCAATGCCAAACTCAAAGTAGGTAACTTTTCCGGTGTTACTGTCGATAAAACTGAGGTGGTATTTAATATTTGTGATGAAGTGGCCTGTACTGATTATGAAGTACATATTATTGACCTGCCCGGTGCCTACTCTCTCACAGAATATACTATAGAAGAGAAAGTAACTAAAAGCTTTTTGCAGAGTGACGAGTATGACATCATTGTTAATGTAGTTGATTCAACTAATCTACAGCGAAACCTCCTCTTTACGACACAACTTCTTGAAACCGGTAAAAAAGTGGTTGTAGCACTTAATATGAGTGATGAAGCGGACAAAGAAGGTATTGAGATAGATGAAAAACAACTCTCGGCTATTTTAGGGGTACCTTGTATTAAAACTGCTGCAAATACCAAAGAAGGTATTGAAGCACTGAAACATGCCATTGTTGAAGTCTTCGAAAAAGAAGAGACCTCTTCAAAAGTGGTCTATTCTGATCATATTGAAGAAGAGATTGCACACATCGTTTCTTTTATGAAAGAAAAAAAATATAAAACTACTCTTCCCTACCGACATCTTGCTGTCAAACTCTTACAAGAAGATGAAGATATTTATAAACAGATGCATGATGAACCTATTTGGATAGAACTGCTTCCAATTGTTAGAGAAGCCCTGCAACATATCTACCTGCATACCGATACAAAAGATCTGGATGAAATTTTTGCAGATGAACACTTTGCTTTTGCAAAAGGTGCAAAGATGGAAGTAATGTCTGTCAAATCAATGCGAGCTAAAAATCTCACACAGAAAATTGATAATCTGCTCATTAACAAAATTTTGGGTATTCCCCTGTTTCTCTTTTTCATGTGGGGACTTTTCCAACTGACTTTTAAGCTCGGTTCAGTACCTATGGACTATATTGATGCAGCTTTTGGGTGGTTTGGAGATCAGACTAAAAGCATACTTGGAGATGGTGAGCTTGGCTCATTGGTTGCAGACGGTATGATAGGCGGTGTAGGTGCAGTCATCATGTTCCTGCCGAATATTGTCATACTATTCTTAGGAATTGCCCTATTGGAGACAACAGGGTACATGAGCCGTGTAGCTTTTTTACTTGACGGATTTTTCCATAAGTTCGGGCTTCACGGTAAAAGCTTCATCCCGCTTGTAACCGGTTTTGGATGTTCTGTACCGGCATACATGGCTGCACGTACACTTAAGAATGAGAAAGACAGGCTCATTACCCTTTTCATCATAGGCTTTATGAGTTGTGGTGCAAGACTGCCCATTTATGTTCTGTTTGCAGGAGCTTTTTTCACTAAAGAGCAGGCAGGAAATATTCTGTTCATCATTTACATTTCAGGTGCTATCCTTGGACTGCTTATGGCAAAAGCTTTGAAAATATTTGTCTTTAAAGGTGATGATGAACCATTCGTTATGGAGATGCCAAAATACCGTATGCCATCACTAAAGCTCATCTGGCACACAGTTTACGGTCAGGCCAAATCTTACCTAAAAAAAGCCGGTACATTCATTTTGGCTGCTTCAGTACTTATCTGGTTTGCAAGCAATTATCCTAAAGTCGATGCACCTGAAAATCTAGAGGTAAACCAAGTCAAACTCTATGAGCTTGAAAACAGCTACTTAGGAAAAATAGGACACGCTTCAGAACCGTTCTTTACTCCATTGGGAATGGACTGGCGTATGTCTGTAGCACTGGAGACAGGACTTGCTGCAAAAGAAGTCGTAGTCTCTACACTTGGTGTACTTTACGCTTTAGGTGATGAAGTAGATGAAGGGAATGAAGGACTCATTGCACAGATCAAAGCAAACATTCCATTTGCTTCTGCTATAGCATTTATTGTTTTTGTTATGATCTATCTACCCTGTCTTGCAGCATCCATGGTCTTTGCCAAAGAGGCAGGAGGTTGGAAATATTTAGTATATCTTTTCTTGATGACAACAGCAAGTGCATGGATACTCAGCTTCCTGGCATATAGAGTTACAATAATGATAACCGGAGGATAAACAGATGAAATTAACTGAATTGACAAAAGGTGATCGAGCCCAAATCATTAAGATCCATGCAGACAAAATATTAAGAGACCGTTTTAGCTCTTTTGGAGTTATGAGAGGAGAAGAACTTCTTGTTAAGGGGTGTTCTCTTGCTAAACAGACTATGGAGATAGAAGTAGGTTCAACACTCATAGCACTTAGAGCAGATGAGGCAGATAAAATAGAAGTAGAAAAAATTAAAGCGTAGTAAATCGTTGACATTGACCGCTAGATAAGAGATTGCAACAAGGAAGAAAAATGAAAAAGTGCACACCATTCACAATATTATTAATGATAATGAGTATTAATATTTATAGTTTTGGAGATATTGAACATGCAACACTGCCTGAATCAAAAGAAAAAATATCTCAAGAAAATCTTTTTTTCAAAACAATAAATGGATATATGAGAGTCGGATATCAACATGATGACAATACAAATACAGACTTGGCATTAGGAGGAAAGTTACATGCTGAAACAAAAAGTTGGAACGGAATATCCACAGGGGCAAGCCTCTATAGCACAAACCAAATAGGACAACATAACGGTGCCGGTATAGCATTTTTTGATGCAGACAATCACTCCTACACTATTTTAGCAGAAGCCTATATAAAAGGAGAATGGGGAAATACCCTATTTAAAATCGGTCGTCAAGAGATCAATACACCTTTTGCCGATAGAGATGATGTAGGTATGGTACCCAATACCTTTGAAGCAGCTGTACTTATTAATAAAGATATCACAAATACAACTGTTTTCCTTGCACAACTGCAAAGATGGGCAGGGGTTGACAGTAACAACCCTGATCATTTTACAAAACTCAATAACAACAAAGGGATACAGGTTTTAGGCATTACATATGAGGGGTTAAAAAATACGACATTATCCGGATGGTTTTACAATATTGAAGATGCTGTTAAAATAAGTTATCTGCATGCTTCTTACGAAGGAGAGAACAATACACTGACATACTCTTTCTTGGCACAATATGTTTTACAGGACTATAATGATAATACACAATCTACGATCTATGGTATAGGTGGTACATTGGGTCATAAAAAAAGTGGTTTGACTGCATCTTTAAACTACAATAAAGTAAACGGAAGGGCTGCAGAAAATTTCTTCGGTGGCGGTCCATACCTTACAAATGCCGAACACCATACACTCTCTGAAGCAGGAAGAGACGGAGATAATATACTTTACGGTTTAGCATGGGATGCATCAAGTGTAGGGTTAAACGGGCTTCTTCTCAGTACCAATATCGACAGGCACAGTAACGGAACAAAAGATGATACAAACGAATATGATCTTGTTGCCAGTTATGACTACAATGATAATGTGAATTTCTCTGTTATTTATAGTAACATAGATGATTCAGTAGATTCTTTTAAAAACTTGAGAGTCTTTATGAACTATACATTTTGATAAGAAAGGCTCAATAGAGTCTTTCTATCATCTTTTGCATTCTACTTTTTGCACGATGCAAAAAGAGAGTACTTTTTCCGGAGAGTTTACCCTCTTCAGACATAGGCAATGCCATGAAACTTTTAATAGCATCTAAAAGATCATTCGTATCTTTCATTTCTCTTAATGATTTCTCATGATAGTTCGGTTCATCCACACCACTTTCAAAATGCAGGATCCTTTCAAGTTTTCCTTTTTGCTCATTGAAAAGAACTTGATACGTCTTTAAAGTCTCTATGGCATCATGGATATGTGCATCTACTTTGTCCATCTCCTCTTTGCAA
>Ga0256828_1001741_pt1 | contig 13403 bp, 13 predicted proteins | sample CV88metaG_FD_185993 | JGI IMG/M metagenome (GOLD analysis project Ga0256828, IMG submission 185993) | Hydrothermal vent microbial communities from East Pacific Rise, Pacific Ocean - CV88 | ecosystem: Environmental > Aquatic > Marine > Hydrothermal vents | place: Pacific Ocean: East Pacific Rise... | reverse complement strand
CATAGTTTCTGAAGAGTTGGGATTGGAAGTGATTTCTTCGAATATTGCACTCTCTAACACAAAAGCAGCACTCTCTTCAGAGTATTTTAAAAAGATAGAAGATTTTGAAAATATTTCTTACCCAAAAAAGAAAGTCTCTGTTGAAGTAGGCTTTGGTTCGGGGAGACATTTACTTTATCAGGCTGAGAAAAACCCTGATACACTTTTTATAGGACTTGAAATTCATACACCTTCTGCACAGCAAGTATTGAAGCAGATAGAATTACAACATATTGAGAATATCTGGGTAGTGAACTATGATGCACGACTCTTTTTGGAAATGCTCCCTTCAAACCTTTGTACCCAAATCTTTGTACACTTTCCTGTACCTTGGGATAAAAAGCCACAGCGTCGGGTTATTTCTAAAAGTTTCTTAGCTGAATCTATGAGAGTACTGAGTAAAGATGGGCGGTTAGAGTTACGTACAGATAGTGACAACTATTTTTGGTACTCACTTGAAACATTTTTCTCAGTGCCTAAAACAGAAGTAGAAGTGCGTAAAAATGAAGCACTGGAAGTTACTTCTAAATATGAAGCACGATGGTTACGTCAAGAGAAAGATATTTATGATGTTTATGTAAAATGTACAGAAGAGTCTGTACAAAAAAAGGGTATGATAGATTTTAACTTTAATGCTGTAAAATATACTAAAGGGATAGAAACAAGACTCCCGAAAAAAGCATTGGTATTTGATGGGTATTTTGTACACTTTGAGCGTATATTTAAAGTATCAGATACAAGTTTATTGATTAAATGTGCTTTTGGTAGTTTTGATAGACCAGAACATAAATATATATTTTTAGAGGAAGATGGATGCCGTTATTTTGTTTCAGAACCTGTAAAAACAACAGTCAACTTTCAGGCACATCAAAAACTTATAGAACAACTTATGCACAGAGAGGACTAAGAGATGTCTAATGTCATTCAAGCTTCTCAACTTACACTTGCCTACGATAATGGTGAAAAAGAGATTATTAGAAATGCAAGTTTTAATATTAAAAAAGGTGAGTTTGTATTTATTACAGGACCGAGTGGTTCAGGAAAATCGACACTCTTAAAAGCACTCTATGGACAACTAAAACCTACAAATGGTAGTTTGGTTGTGGGTGGAAATGATTTGGCAAATATTCGTCGTAGTAAATTGCAAGAGTTACGTACACACATGGGTATTATTTTTCAAGACTATAAACTGGTAAATGAGTGGACAGTAGAGAAAAATGTGGTATTGCCTCTCATGATAGCAGGCTATTCAAATGAGATACAAGAGACACAGGCAAGAAGACTCTTAAAGCATGTGAAGCTTTCCGAGCATGCAAATAAATATCCATTGGAACTCTCTGGTGGTGAGCAGCAACGTGTAGGTGTGGCACGTGCACTTTCTAAAAATCCTGTGGTTATTTTGGCAGATGAACCTACAGGTAACCTTGATGATTATTCATCTAATGTTATTTGGGATTTGATGGAAAATGCCTGTCAGCAACTTGATACGACTGTCTTGGTTGTAACACATAAAATTCCAACAATTTTCTCATTGCCATACAGACATTTCATTATTGAGAGTAAGGGTGTATATGAAGTTCATTAAAAACCATCTTATGTTCATTTTGCCTTTAATGGCTATCTTGTTGGGTGTTGAGTTTTATTTGGTATTTGATCGTACAACAAACAGCTATGAAAAAACATTAACTGAAGGCTATACCATGCTTGTGGTTACAAAGAAACCAGTAAAACTGGGTTCTTTCCAATCTTTAAACAAGCATATTATAACCTCCAAACAGATTGAACGCAGCAATATTATTTCTGAAGTTGCAAAAGGTATGAGTGAGAGTAATTCTAAAGCAGTATTGGCAGCACTACCATATTTTTACAATCTTGGCCTAGATTCTTTTTTACATACAAGTGAACTTGCAAAGATTAAAAAAGATTTGGAGTCTAATGCAAATGTAAAAAGGGTTGAGACTTTTGGTTCTTCTTATAATTCAAGTTATAGGCTTTTTGCTTTTATTAAATTAATTTTAAAAATATTTATTGTTTTTATGGCTGTGGTGAGTCTTTTTCTTATCATCAAACAAATGGAAATTTGGAAATATGCACATAAAGAGCGTATGCAGGTAATGGAGATATTTGGTGCTCCTTTAATGTTACGTTCTGGTGTACTGTTTCGTGTAGCTTTTGTAGATGCTATTTTTGCAACTATTTTTGTCTCTGCCATTTTCTTCTATATAAAGTTTTATTGGGCAGCACAGAGTGGTATTGATCTGTTAGTAGAAAACCAAGAAGTATTGTTTAAGACAGAAGATATAGCTATTTTATTTGTTTCTGCTGTAGTGATTGTTATTGTTGCTGTATATTCGGTAGTCTTTTCCAATAAGGGAGTACAGGAGTGAAACTTCTCTTCATCGTACTTTTTCTTTCCATAGGATTACTCTATGGAGGATCTACAACTGCAAAGATTAAAAATTCTAAAAAAACGCTTTCTGTGACTTCATCTGCAAAGAAAAAAGCAAGTAGAAGGTTAGATAAAATTGCTAAAGATATTAAAGCTGCTGAGAAAGATATTGTTTATTTAGAAAATAAAATTGCTAAGCTTGGACGCAATAAAATTAAAACTGAAAAGAAATATGCATCACTTAAAGAGGAACTTTCAACCTTTGAAAATGAAGTGACATCTACAAGTAAAGCATTAGAGAAAAAACGTAAAGCATTTATCTCATTACTCTCAGAACAGTTTTCTATTGTGTTTGCTATGGAACAAGCACATGAGCCTACACAAGAGTCAATCATCTTACATGAAATATATAGTGCGTATAAAAAGCAAAATGAAAAAACATTGGCAGGTTTACGTTCAGAAATTGCGATACTTAAAAAACGTAAACAGTCAAAATTAACCTTACGGAATAAAACCAAAAAAGAGATTGCAAATATTATTAAAAAAAGAGACTCTTATGCAGAAAAGAAAAAAGCTAAAGAGAAACTTTTGAAGAAACTTTCTATAGATGAAGAGAAATATAATGCAAAGTTGGAAAAAATTGTAGACAAACAAAACTCTTTACGTGCAACTTTGGCTAAACTCAATATTTTACACTCTCAAGAGGTACAAGAAGCTAAAAAAAGAGCAGTAGAAAGAAAAGAAGCGATGCGTCTTGCAAAAGAGAGAAAAAGAAAGATACGTAAAGCCAAAGCTCTTGCCCGTGCAAAAGCAAGAAAAGCAGAAGAAGCATTACGCAAAGCTAAAACTGAAGATGAGCGAAAGCAAGCAAGATTAGCTGCCAAAGAAGCAGAAGTAGAGAAGAAAAAAGTTTATAAAGAGAGTGAAAAGGTACGTCAAGTTAACTCTTCATATAAAAAATCTAAAACCTATAAATATAGAGGAAGTAAAACAATTTCTCCTCTGGCGTCTGCAAGGGTAATTAAAAAATTTGGTACATATATTGACCCTATCTATAAGATAAAAATTTTTAATGAATCTATTACTCTAAAGTCTAAAGTAGCCAATGCAAAAGTAAAAAATGTACTTAACGGAAAAGTGGTTTTTGCAGGAAAAAGTTCAATGTTAGGAAAAGTTGTGGTTGTAGCACATAGTGGAAAAATGCATACAGTTTATGCCGGACTTTCTAAAATAGCCCCTACAATTCACGTAGGTTCTAAGATAAAAAAAGGGTATACCGTAGGAAAAGTGAGTGAAAAACTCATCTTCCAAGCAACAAAAAACTCGAAACATATTAATCCATTGAAGCTTATACGCATTTAGTTTTTATAGGCTTTAACCACCTCCTAACCAACCTTTAGCTATAATCGCGAAATTATATATAAAGGCTTTTAGTGATTAAACGCGTATTGGTAAAATTTTCTGGTGAAGCTTTGGCTGGTGAAGAGGGCTATGGGATTGATACAAAAATCCTTAACTTCATTGCTGGTGAGATAAAAGATTTGGTAGATGCTGGTGTTGAAGTAGGTGTCGTCGTTGGTGGTGGTAACATCATTCGTGGTGTATCTGCTGCTGCTGACGGTATTATTAAAAGAACATCTGGTGATTATATGGGTATGCTTGCCACTGTTATTAATGGTGTAGCTATCCAAGAAGCGTTAGAGCATTGTGGTCTTGAGGCAAGACTTCAATCTGCTATTGATATGCAAGAGATTGGTGAAGCGTTTATCGTACGTCGTGCTAGACGTCACCTTGAAAAAGGTCGTGTGGTTGTTTTTGCCGGTGGTACAGGTAACCCATACTTTACGACAGATACTGCTGCAACATTGAGAGCTTCAGAGATAGAAGCGGAACTACTCATCAAAGCAACAAAAGTGGATGGTGTGTATGATAAAGACCCTAATAAATTTGATGATGCAGTAAAACTTGATATATTAACATATGATCAAGCCCTAAGTGACCACATTAAAGTAATGGATGATACATCTATTGCATTGGCTAAAGAGAATGGATTACCAATTGTTGTTTGTAACATGTTTGAAAAAGGTAATCTCCTAGCAATCATAAAAGGCGATATGTCTTTATGTTCTATTGTTAAATAGAAACAAAATATAGAAATTTTAAGGAAATAAAATGAGAACAGAACAACTAACAGCACAGGCATTAGAAAAAGTAGATTTTGATAAATATCTTCTTGCAAATGCAGTAGGTAAAAGAGCAGAAGAAATAGCCAATGGTGCCCCGACAGTTCTAGATATTGATATTTCAGAAATGAAATATGCAGATGTAGCACTTCAAGAAATTGCTGAAGGTAAAATTATTGTAAGTTTAGAAGGCTAAGTGCCTTGGAGGCTTTTTGATGGAAGGATTTCTGGATAAAGCTAAACACATTCATACCATAGAAGAAGCAAAGGCTCTTCTTTGGGATGAACTTGACTCTCCCTCGCCTATAACACTTAAGGCACTCGACCTCTCTTTAACAGCACATGATGGGCAAACACGTAAAAGTGGTGAACCATATGTCGTACATCCCATACTCGTAGCAGCCATTACTGCAAAAATTTCCAATGATGAAACTATGGTGCAAGCAGCACTTCTACATGATGTAGTAGAAGATACAACATTTACTATTGAAGAATTAGAAGATGAGTTTGGTGATGATGTTGCCCATATGGTAGGAGGCTTAACAAAAATTGTTGAAATCCGTGATGAGGAGCTTATCTCTTCAGATTCCAGTGAAAGATTGATTAACTCTGCATTGACATTTAGAAAAATGTTGATTGCTTCTATCAAAGATGTACGTGTTTTAGTTATAAAGTTATGTGATAGATTACATAATATGCTTACTTTGGATGCATTAAAGGCAGAAAAACAAAAACGTATTGCTGAAGAGACGCTGGTAGTATATGCACCCATAGCACACAGATTGGGAATTTCAAAATTGAAAAACCATTTAGAAGATTTGAGTTTTTCTTACATTTACCCAGAAGATTATGCAAAAATAGATAACTATATTCAATCTAATGCACAAAATTTACAATTTAAACTCAATGCCTTTATTCAGAAAGTGAAAAAGCTTATTGTTCAAGAGGGGTTTGATGAAGATGAATTTGAAATTTTTGGACGTGTAAAACACTATTACTCCATTTATATGAAAATGCATCGTAAAGGTGTGAGTATTGAAGAAGTCTTAGATCTTTTGGCAGTGCGTATTATTGTAAAAGATCCTATAGAGTGTTATAGGGTTCTTGGTATCATGCACTTGGAATTTACTCCTTTAATTTCACGTTTTAAAGATTATATTGCTGTACCTAAAGAGAATGGTTACAAAACCATACATACTACACTCTTTAATGAAGAGGGTATTATAGAAGCACAGATACGTACACTTGAAATGCATAGACTTGCTGAATTTGGTGTTGCGGCTCACTGGAAATATAAAGGTGGAGATAATGCTGTAAATCTTGAGTGGTTAGAGAGTCTTCATTATCAAAATGATTCCATTGAAGAGTTCTATGAATTGGCAAAGTCTGATCTTTTTTCTGAAGATATTACGGTATTTTCACCTAAAGGAGATTATTTTACTCTTCCCAAAGGTTCAACTGCATTAGATTTTGCCTATGCTATTCACTCTGAAGTAGGTAAATACGCTATAGATGCTTTAGTCAATAAAAGAAGAGCCTCTTTACTTACGGTGTTGCATAATGGAGACATTGTAAAGATTATTAAAGATACGGTACCCCATTTGCACTGTTCATGGATGGATGCTGTAAAAACATCTAAAGCCCAAGATGGCATAAGAAGTATGTGTCGTTCTCGGATTAAAGAGTCAGATACAATTAGTGCCTATAATATTTTAGCCACACTGTTTGGTCAAAAAAGTGAAACGATGGAAGCAATGATTCAAAAGCTAGGTCTAGATGAGTCAATCTATAAATTACCTCTACAGCTTAACTTTTATCAAGATGTTATTCATAAAGTAGCTGACTATTTAGGTGCCAAAGAGGTACGTTTTTGGGAACTTCTTAAAAAAGGGTATAAGCGACCTGTAAAAAAAGAGTTGGAACATTTTACTTTCTTCCTCAATAAGCCACTTGATGGTGTAGAGTTTGATTATTGCTGTCATCCTAAAGTTGGTGATCAGATTGTTGCATTTTATAAGGGTAGTAAGGCTATTATACATCATAAATTATGCAAGAAAGCCTATAGTAAAATTTTAGCACATGAAGATATGTTGTTTGTGAGTTGGTCAGGTTCAAAACATTCTCGTTACAGACTTACTGTGAGTTTGCAAAATCAAAAAGGTATTTTAGCTGATCTCTTAGCGAAATTATCAGAACTTAATCTCAATATTTTAAGTATTGAACTGGGTATTAGAAGTTCAGAGCAAGCAGAGTTTTGTCAAATAGAAGTAGAAAGTAGTGAGTCTAAAAAACAAGTATTGGCAGAGAATATCTCACAGAAATTTAAACTTATTGAGATTATATCACTCGATGATGCATATAATAAATAAAAACAGGATAGAAAAAAGATGATACAACAAGCACTGGAAGAGATAGCAAGAGGAACAGCAGAAATCATAGATATGGAACGTATTGAGAAACTCGTAACAAAATATTATGATGATGGTAGTACCTATACAGTGAAAGCTGGGTTTGACCCTACTGCACCTGATTTGCATTTAGGACATACTGTGTTGTTACAGAAACTTGCTACTTTTCAGAAGTTTGGAGGACGTGTACAGTTTCTCATTGGTAATTTCACTGCAATGATTGGTGACCCTACAGGAAAGAGTGCAACACGTAAGGTATTAACCAAGGAGCAGATAGTTAAAAATATTGCTTCATATACTGAACAGGCATTTAAAATACTTGATGAATCTAAGACAGAAATAGTTTATAATAATGACTGGTTAGAAAAATTAGGAGCAGCAGGTATGTTACAATTGGCATCAAACCTTACTGTTGCACGTATGCTTGAACGTGATGATTTTTCTAAACGTTATGCATCCAACACACCTATTGCTGTGAGTGAGTTTATGTACCCGCTGCTTCAAGGGTATGATTCAGTACATTTAAAGAGTGATATTGAGATAGGTGGAACAGACCAAAAGTTTAACTTGCTTATGGGAAGACAATTGCAAAAAGCCTATGATGTAAAAAAACAGCAAGCTGTACTTATGATGCCTATTTTAGAGGGGCTTGATGGTGTACAAAAGATGTCAAAATCTTTAGGAAACTATATTGGTGTAACTGAAGATCCTAAAGATATTTATGGGAAAGTGCTCTCTATTTCAGATGAGTTGATGTGGCGTTATTATGAATTATTGAGTGAAAAATCATTAGCAGAAATTGCACAGCTTAAAGAGAATGTAGCATCTCGTACAGTACACCCAAAAACTGCAAAAGAAAATCTTGCTTTGGAGATAACTACAAGGTTCTATAATGAAGAGTTGGCTACACTAGCTAAAGAAGAGTTTAACTCTGTATTTAAAGCAAAAAATATTCCTACTGATATCCCAGAGTTTGAGATGGAAAATGGGATTTGGATTTGTCAAGCACTTCTTGATGCAGGGTTAGAAAACTCTACATCACAAGCTAGACGAGATATCAAGCAAAATGCTGTGAGTATTGACCAAGAGAAGATTAGTGATGATAAACTGAATCTTGACTCTGGAGAATATACACTACAAGTAGGTAAAAAAAGATTTGCAAAAGTGAAGGTAAAGTAATGGAATTTAAGTCTTTTAAAATTGGTAAATATACGATTGAAAAACCTATTATCCAAGGGGGTATGGGTGTAGGTATTTCTTGGGATCAGTTAGCTGGTACTGTGAGTAAAGAGGGTGGACTTGGTGTTATTTCAGCTGTAGGTACAGGTGTCTATAAAAACAGAGCCTATGTAGAAAAAACTGTAGGTAAAGAACAAAGACCACTTGAAGCCATTAATTTCTATTCTTATCCTGCATTGAAAAAAATATTTGATAATGCAAGAGAGATATGTGGTGATGCACCACTTGCAGCCAATGTACTTTATGCTCAGAGTGAGTATAACCGTGTGGTTGAAGATGCATGTAAAGCAGGAGCAGATATTATTATTACAGGTGCAGGACTTCCTCTTACAATGCCTGAGGCTACAAAGGATTATCCAGATGTTGCATTGGTACCTATTGTCTCTACTGCTAAAGCACTTCGTATTTTATGTAGACGTTGGAAAAAGACACATGACAGACTTCCTGATGCAGTTATTGTAGAAGGACCACTCTCTGGTGGGCACCAAGGCTTCAAATATGATGAGTGTTTCTTAGAAGAGAATCAACTTGAAAATATACTCGGTCCTGTGATTGAAGAGGCAAAAAATTGGGGTTCTATGCCAATTATAGCAGCTGGTGGTGTTTGGAATCATGATGACATCGTAAAGATGATGGAGATTGGTGCGGATGCTGTACAAATGGGAACACGTTTTATTGGTACAGTTGAGTGTGATGCAAGCCAAGTGATGAAAGATATTATCATTAATTCAACAGAAGATACTATTAAGCTATTTAAATCTCCAGTAGGATATCCTGCACGTGGGGTAAAAACACAACTCCATGAAGATATAGAAAAAGGTACAGCACCTAAAGTTGCATGTATCTCTAACTGTGTTGCTCCCTGTAATCGTGGAGAAGAAGCTAAAGTAGTAGGATATTGTATTGCTGACAGGCTCTCTGATGCCTATGATGGTATTGCTGAGTCAGGTTTATTTTTTACCGGTGCAAATGGGTATAAGTTAAAAGAAATTATCACAGTTAAAGAGCTTATGGATAAACTAATGAACGGGGAAGAAGCCTAAAATCATGCAAAAACTAAGCAGGATTTTTCTTCTCATTTTACTACTTAATACACTTCTCTTTTCTGCTTTTAATACTATACAAAAAGCAGTAGTAAAAAAAGGTGAGTTGAATCTTTTTTTTTCAAAGACATTACATAAATCAGATGTAAAACACTTTATACTCTCTCATCCCCATAGAGAAGTATATGATTTTAAAAATACGCGTTTGGCACATAAGCGAGTGCCTTTAGGGTTAGATACCCATGTTCGTATGGCACAAAATAAGGCCAATACAGTACGTGTGGTGATTACGGCAACAAAAGGCTACAAACCTCTTGCCTATCAGCCTTTTTTTTCTGCTAAAGAGTATCATATTTCTCTACCTAGGAGCAGTGGTGAAAAATATGTAAATCGTATTAATCATTCTACTTCAAAGAAAAAAAATATTACGAAAAAAATAACGAAAAAAAAGAAAATATATAATATTCATAAAAATGAACATATTGTGATAGACGCAGGGCATGGGGGACATGATACTGGTGCAATAGGTGCAGGGAAAAGAGAAAAAGATTTAGTCCTTCAAGTTGCAAAGCGTTTAGAACGACAGCTTAAAAAACGTGGATATACAGTATATATGACACGTAAGAGTGATAGATTTCTAAAACTTAGACAGCGTACAAAAATAGCAGACAAAAAAAATGCAGCTGTATTTATCTCTATTCATGCAAACTCTGTTCCTAAGAAAAAACGTAATCGTATCCATGGTATTGAAACTTTTTTCTTACAAAATACACGTGATGCTAAATCTCAAAGAATTGCGGCACGTGAAAACAAGTCTGTACTTAAAGGTACAACTAAACTGAGTCAAAATGTTATTATTGACTCTGTACTCTGTGGTCCAAAAATCGTTGAATCCAATAAGTTAGCGATATCTGTGCAGCGAAGAATGATAACAAATCTACGTACAAAATATTCTGGCGTTAAGGATAATGGTGTTCGCCATGCACCATTTTGGGTGCTTGTAGGTGCAAGTCGTCCCTCTATATTGGTAGAGGTAGGCTATATTTCTCATCCACGTGAAAGAAAACGGCTTTTTACCCCAAAATATCAAGAACTTGTTGCAAAAGGTATAGCTGAGGGTGTAGATAGTTATCTGATGAATAGAAAAAAAGAGATAGATTTGGAGTAGTGATGAGAAATTATATAGTATATATTGGGTTATTGGCTTTTTTTGTTGGGTGTGGTGGTCCTAGTGTAGATCGTTCTCACAGTGTAGTGGTTATAGATGCAGGGCATGGTGGACATGACACTGGAGCAACTGAAGCAGGTAAACAAGAAAAAGATTTGGTACTTCAAATTACGAAAAAGCTCTATAATGAGTTTAGGAGTGAAGGATACAAAGTCTATATGACACGTGGCAGTGACAGATTTTTAAAACTTGGACAACGTACAAGAATTGCAGATAAAAAAGATGCCATGGTCTTTATCTCTATTCATGCGAATGCCATAGCAAATAGAGGACGTTTTAATGAAGTTGAAGGTGTAGAGACATACTATTTGCAAAAGACAAGAGATGCAAAGTCTCAACGTATTGCAGCACGTGAAAATGCTTCGGTATTACAAGGAACAGATAATTTAAGTAAAAATGTAATTATAGATTCTGTATTGAATGGACCTAAAATCATAGAATCACATAAACTTGCTATTGATGTACAGAAAAATATGGTGAAAAACCTTAAAAGTGAATACAAGGCTGTAAAAGACGGTGGTGTAAGACCAGCACCTTTTTATGTACTTGTAGGAGCTAGTCGTCCGTCTATACTTGTAGAAGTAGGGTATATTACCAATCCAAAAGAGAGACAAAGATTGTTCACATCGGATTATCAAGAAGAGATAGTTGAAGGGATAGTTAAAGGTGTTGGAAATTATTTAGACAATAGAAAAAGAGAGATTAATATTTAGTCTCTCTTTTTTAGGTATAGAAGAAAATTATTTGTAGTTTTTAATCGCTTTTTCTAATATTTCTGTAGCTGCTTTTTTATCTTTAAATCCAGCTACTTTTACCCATTTGTTAGGTTCAAGCATTTTGTATGTTTCAAAGAAATTTTTGATACGGTTGAGTGTATGTTCTGGAAGATCATCTAAATCTTGTATTTTTGCATAAGTTGGGTCTATCTTTTCTGTAGGGACTGCCAATAGTTTTTCATCTCCACCTGACTCATCTTCAGTCATAAGTACACCAACAAGTCTACATTTAATATATGCACCTGCTTGAAGTGGATAGTCACAAAGTACAAGAATATCTGCAGGGTCACCATCATCTGAAAGTGTATTTGCTACAAATCCATAGTTTGCTGGGTAGTGCATAGCAGAGTAAAGTACACGATCAACTTCAACTGCACCAGAGTCTTTATCTATTTCATATTTAATCATTGAATTAAGTGGTACTTCAATAATTGCTTTTACTGCGTCTGGGTTCTCACCATGACCGATTTTAGTAATATCCATAAGAGTATCTCCATTAGGTTAAATTTTGGCTAATCTTAACATAAAATTCATAAATAGTTCATCAAATTTGGATACTATGTACAATATTAATTTTATGGGGAGAAGAAGAATGAAAAATATACTTTTAGGTCTATGTTTAACAATGGGTAGTCTTATGGCGGTTGAGCTTGGTAAAGTTCCTAATAATGTAATAATAGAAGGTAAAAATGGTGCCAGAATAGATGGAACAGCATGGAATTCTTCTATGCTAAAAGGAAAAATATATACTCTATTTTATGTTGATCCAGATGAAAGAGATTTGAATAATCCTCTTGCTGATGCACTTAAAGCAAGAAAATTTGATAGAAAAAAAGTAAACTCTGTAGCGATTATCAATCTTGCTGCTACATGGTTACCTAATATGATTTTAGAAGCAAAGCTGAAAGAGAAACAAAAAAAGTTTCCAGACACGATATATGTTAAAGATAAAAAGAAAGTATTGGTGAATCAATGGAAATTAGCAGACGATAACTCAGATATTTTGATTTTTGATCAAAAAGGAAAATTAATCTATAAAAAGTTTGGAAAAGTGTCAGAGAGTGAAATAAAAGATGTTATTTCACTGATAGAAAAACATTTATAGAGCACAAGTGATTTGATACTCAACCATTTTATGAAATGGTTTAAGAAAGTGTTGTAACGTATTTGTATTGATATTTTCTATGTGATGTTTGTTAAGAAGTTCCAGTACACATAGTGTGCTTTCCATAGTGCTTAAACAATACTCTTGAGGTTGTTCTTTAAAGACAAAGCCTGAATTTTTAGTATGAGTAAAACTTACTTTTTCCAAGGCATCTATATTTGGACTGGCACGGAGTATAGCCCGTGAGCATGGCCATGTCGAATCTATGAGAAAGAGTACAGTATTTTTCTCTGTCTTTGCTATATTCTCTTCATTAAGATTAATACTCTTCTCAGATGGATAGAGTGCAAAGCAGTTGTTATCTACATTGTCTATTATCGCATTAATCTCTTTATGTTTCGTAAAATCAATTCCTACAAATATAGTACAATTTTTTAATGAGAGGTTAGTAAAGTGTCCTGTACCATTTTTGGTCTTTCTAAACTCTTTAGGGTGCATGAGTATCACAAAACGTGTGTTTGTCTCTATAGGTGTAATATGTTTACACATACATGATGTCCGTGGTCTGTAGCAGTTGTAGCAGATGGAACGTGGATTACTAGACATCGATATAGTGCCTTTTAAACCAAATATAATAACCTGCAACGACTAAGAACCCCACACCTAAAGTAAAGGTAATACCTTCAAGTGAGAGTCCCCATTTTGATGCATATCCTATGAAAAGTGCAGTGGTAACGTTGGAGAGCATAAAGAACATATCGTTATAGGAGATGACTCTTCCCATATATTTCGGATCAGTCTCTTCTTGTATGAGTAGGTAGGTGTATGACCAGAGTGTGGTGATGAAAAAACCTGTCACAAAGAGTCCTATGAGTGCGAAGTAAAAATTATACTCTAACACAGACCAAAGCATGATGGCTAAACCTTGCACGACAAAAAGGTAGTGTAGATTTTGTTTTGAAATAATTTTTGAGATAAAAAAAGGTCCTATCA
>Ga0256828_1001740_pt1 | contig 13409 bp, 13 predicted proteins | sample CV88metaG_FD_185993 | JGI IMG/M metagenome (GOLD analysis project Ga0256828, IMG submission 185993) | Hydrothermal vent microbial communities from East Pacific Rise, Pacific Ocean - CV88 | ecosystem: Environmental > Aquatic > Marine > Hydrothermal vents | place: Pacific Ocean: East Pacific Rise... | reverse complement strand
AGAAGACCTGCTGTAATATTTACAAATGTAAAGAGATTCGCTAAGTTAAAGTGTGAAGATGGTGTCCATAAAAACTTCATCAAAAAAGACCTTTGGGCTAAATTTTTGTTTATTATAGCAGATAGATTGTAAGAGAGAATTTATACAGAAACTGAAAACGATAAACATTATCATAATTGTTAAGTCCTTTATAAGTTGATATAGATTATCATTTCCTCACAAATATAAATATAAAGAAGAATATATGAGACTTTTTGATGTTGAAAAATCAAAACGTGTAAAAGTAAAAAAACTAAATGCTCCACATGATTTAAAACAGCGTCTTATCTCTTTTGGTGTGATGAAAGATGCTGAGATCGAAGTACTCGAGCATGCACCTAGAAAAAAAACTATAGAGATTAAAGTAGGGAAGATGCGTATTGCACTGCGTGCAGAAGAGGCACAGCAAATAGAAGTAGAAGAGATATAGCTATGCAAAAAGTAGATCCAAAAGCCTGTCCAATTATTGCAAACCATATAAAAGTAGCTCTTGTAGGCCAGCCAAATGTAGGTAAAAGCATGCTTATCAACTCTGTAAGTAATGCACATTTGCATGTTGGTAATTTCTCTGGAGTGACAGTAGATAAAACAGAAGTGCTTTTTGATTATAAAGATTACCATTTTACTGTAGTAGATCTTCCAGGGACATATGCCTTTACTGATTATACGATAGAAGAGAGAGTAACGCATGAGTATCTTTGTGCTGAAGATTATGACATTATCATCAATGTTGTCGACTCTACAAACTTAGAAAAAAATCTTCAGCTCACCTCAGAACTACTTACTATGAGTAAAAAGATGGTCATCGCACTCAATATGAGTGATGAAGCTGAAAAAGAGGGCATTATCATCGATGAGAAGTATATGTCTGAGCTTTTGGGTGTGCCGTGTGTCAAAGTCTCTGCTGCAACAAAGATGGGTATAGAAGAGCTTATAGATACGGTAATAGAGGTCTATAAAAAGCCAAAACAAGAGCCAAAACTAGTCTTTAGTGAGCCAGTAGAAGAGGAGATAGAGAGAATTGTATCTTACTTGAAAAAACATAAGTTTCAAGCAGTTAATTCTTACAGAAATGTTGCTATAAATCTTTTAAAAAACAACAAACGTACCTATGAAAAACTGCATGACAATCCTATCTGGACAGAACTCCAGCCGATACTTATAGAAGCATCTAAACATATAGAGCTGCATCATGATACAGATGATATTAAAGAGGCATTTGCAGAGGAGTATGCAGCATTTAATCGAGGTATCGTAGCTGAAGTTGTTCGCTACAAAGAGGAGAAAAAAGAGAAAAAATCTCTTACAGAAAAGATAGATGCTATCTTGATTCACCATATCTATGGTATTCCTATTTTTCTCTTTTTGATGTGGGGACTTTTTCAGCTTACATTTGTTCTTGGTGCGCTTCCTATGGAGTGGATAGATGCATTTTTTCAGTGGCTTGGTTCCGTAGTTGGTGCAACCATACCAAATGAAGCTGTTCGTTCACTCGTTGTAGATGGACTCATATCGGGTGTTGGTGCGGTTATACTCTTTACTCCAAATATTATTATACTTTTTATAGGTATCGCACTGCTTGAGACTACCGGTTATATGAGTCGGGTCGCCTTTTTGCTCGATGGCTTTTTTCATAAGTTTGGGCTGCATGGGCAGAGTTTTATTCCACTGGTGACTGGTTTTGGTTGTTCTATACCGGCTTATATGAGTGCACGTATACTTAAAAATGACAGAGACAGACTTTTGACACTCTTTATCATCTCTTTTATGTCCTGTGGGGCGAGGCTGCCTGTTTATGTGCTTTTTGCAGGTGCATTTTTTAGTGAAGCAGTAGCTGGAAATGTACTCTTTGCTATCTATATAACAGGTGCGATGTTAGGGCTCATAGCTGCAAAAGTTTTAAAAATGACAGCATTTAAAGGGGTAGATGAGCCTTTTGTTATGGAGATGCCAAAGTACAGACTGCCAAGCTTGAAGCTGCTATTTCACACTGTGTGGAGTGAGACAAAGATGTATCTTAAAAAAGCGGGAACTTTCATCGCAGGTGCGACGGTTCTTGTCTGGTTTTTAAGCAACTATCCGCATAATGAAGTACTGCATCAAAGTTATGCGCAGAAGATAGAGCAAACAAGCTCACTGCAAGAAAAACAACAGTTACAAGCGGAGTTACAAAAGAAGGCTTTAGAAGAGAGTTATCTTGGTCAAATTGGTAAGTTAAGTGAGCCTGTTTTTAAACCATTGGGACTTGATTGGAGAATGACTGTAGCACTAGAGGCTGGTATTGCAGCAAAAGAGGTTATAGTTTCTACACTAGGTGTTTTATATTCACTAGGTGATGGGGCAGATGAAAAGAATAACTCTTTAAAAGAAGCAATTAGTAAAAATATCCCTTTTGCATCAGCAGTCTCTTTTATTATTATTGTAATGGTTTATTTACCGTGTTTTGCAGCTTCGATTGTTTTTACACGTGAAGCAGGAGGAATTAAGTATTTCTTTTATTTGTTCCTTTTTACCTCAGTAACTGCTTATGTCTTGGCATTTATTGGCTACAGAGTAGCACTCATACTGGGGCATTAACTCACTATTAGTGCATTTTCGTTAGAATAACTTCGAAGGATATGAAGATATGAAAAAAATATTAATGATAGAAGATGATTTAGAACTTGCTGAGATTTTAACAGAGTATTTAGAGCAGTTTGATTTTAAAGTTATTACTGAAGATGATCCTTTTAAGGCTGTAAGTATTTTAAAATTAGAGCCTTTTGATCTAGTCATTTTAGATCTTACCCTTCCGGGAATGGATGGACTTGAAGTATGTGAAGCGATACGTGAGCGTCAAGATATTCCCATCATCATCTCAAGTGCACGCTCGGATGTGACAGACAAGATAAAAGCACTTGAGCTTGGAGCTGATGACTATCTGCCTAAGCCTTATGATCCGCGTGAGCTTGAAGCTCGTATACACTCTGTGCTTCGTCGTTATGAGGCAAAAACCTCTGCAAAAGAGGAGAATAAAAGTGACTTTAAGTGTGACAAGTCAACAATGACCATCACATACAAAGGCCGCAATATTGATCTTACAAATGCGGAATTTGGAATTCTTTCTTATATGATAAGCAAGCAGGGGCTTGTTGTCTCACGTGAGGATCTCATCCATAATGTCAATGCCATCAATGAAGACTCTTCAAATAAGAGCATCGATGTTATGGTAGGGAGAATCAGAAACAAACTTGGAGATAAATCTCTTATCGAGTCAGTACGTGGTGTTGGCTATAAACTTCTTAAATAGACCTTTATGAAACGTCATGCCGTTCTAATCACAGTACTCTTTGCACTAACGGTTTCTCTTGTTAGTGTGAGTGCTGTTTTTTGGGAATTTTACAAGCTTAACAAAGCACAGTATATTGATCACATTTTTACAAAATACACCGTTATTACTCAAATCTACCGTGAACACCAACAACGTCAAAGTTCTGAGATTATGCTTGAAGCAAATCTCGCTGTTTATAATCTTGAGCTCATTAAAGATGAAAAACTGCGTGAGGCGATTTTACATAAAGGTAAAATTCTTAAGAAGAAAGGCTTTAAAAGTTTTAATACCTCTTTACTTATCAGTGAAAAAGGGATGTATACGAAAAATACAGTCTCTAACCTTCGTGCTACGATGATAGAGTATAAACATAAAATCTACTTTTTGATTGAGACTCCAAAGGGTCAGATTCTTATTAAAGATGATGAGCTTAAACCATATAGTTATGTAAGTATTCTCTATACCTATGCAATGGTTTTTGTAATTATTAGTCTCTCTTTTGTTTTGGTTGTACAGAAATTGCGTCCACTTATTCGTTTACGAAAGAAAATTGTGCGTTATGGTGAGGGAGACATGGATGTCTCTTTTGCAACAAAAAGTGAAGATGAGATAGGGGCTATTGCCAATGAATTGGAATATGCCAGAGAAAAAATCAACAATATTTTAACTTCACGCACACTCTTTTTACGCAATCTTATGCATGAACTCAAAACTCCTATTGCCAAAGGGACTATTGCAACACAGATGTTGGATTCTCCAAAGCAAAGAGATCGTTTTGAATCTATCTTTAAGCGTTTAGAGTGTTTGGTAAATGAGTTTGCTCTTATTGAAGAGGTGACAAGTTTAGATGATAAACGAGATTTTGCTGAGTATCGCTTGATTGATATTATTGATGGTGCTGTAGATATGGCAATGGTTGATAAAAAAGATGTTATCGTTGATGTCCCGGCAGATAAAAAGATACATGCAAACTATCGGCTCTATACAACAGCTATTAAAAATATGATAGACAATGCAATGAAGTATTCTACTGACCATAAAATAACAATTCGTGTCAATGAAAATGGTGAACTCTGCTTTGAGAGTAAAGGGGAGTGTTTGAAGCATCCTCTACAGTATTACATAGAACCTTTTACAAAAGATAATCCGTCTAAAAACAGTTTTGGATTGGGACTTTATCTTGTTGACTCGATCTTAAAAGCGCACGGACAGGTACTGGCACACGAGTATGAAAATGGAGTGAATCGCTTTATTTTTGCATAAGTTTAAATATGTAAACTATTATAATGAATAAAGTATTATTAACTGCTATTTCTTTTACATTTGCACTCTCTTTTTTCCTTTTTGGATGGTTTAGTCACAGTGCATACAAGCCTTCTAACCGTATTAAACAACCAACACTTTTGGAAAAAATTAAAAAAAACAAAGAACTACATGTGGTGTTGCTCAATGCTCCTTCTACATACTATATAGGAAGTGAAGGTGCACAGGGTTTTGAGTATGATTTACTCAAGGCATATGCCGAACATTTAGGTGTAAAACTTAAAATCACACCTGCACATACGGTTAAAGAGGCGTTGCAGTTAAGTAAAAGAAAAGATATACATATCACTTCAGCTGCGCTTGCAAAAACAGAATCAAGACAAAAAAAGTACCATTTTGGTCCATCTTATTTTGAAGTACAAGAACAGGTGATCTGTAACCGTGGGATGCTTGGTTCTTCAAAGTTTCCACGTGATGTAGAAGATCTTGAAGGTTTGTCTATAATGGTAGGTGAAGATACAAGCTATAGTGAAACCTTACAAAAACTGACTGAAGATGGTTTTGATATTAATTATACAACGACTTCTGAATACTCAACAGAAGAACTCCTAGAAATGGTAGCAGCACATGATATAGACTGTACTGTAGCAGATTCAAATATCTACTCTTTGAACTTGAAGTTTTTTCCTGAAATATCTTTGGCATTTTCTATCAGCGGGCGTGAGCAGTTAGCATGGCTACTGCCAAAAGATGCAAAAGAGTTGGAAGCTGATATGTACACATGGCTCAATGATTTTAATCAAAAAGGCAAAATGACACAGCTTAAAGATCACTACTACTCTTATGTGCTCTTTTTTGATTACTACAATACAAAGATGTTTTATAAACGGATAGAGTCACGTTTACCAAAATACAAAAAATATTTTCAAGAAACTGCAGAGAGATTTGAGATTCCATGGACCCTTTTGGCTTCTCTTTCATATCAAGAGTCTCACTGGAATCCAAAAGCCAAAAGCTTTACTGGAGTACGTGGACTTATGATGCTTACAAAGCGTACCGCAAAAATATTAGGGGTAAAAAACAGATTGGACCCGAAAGAGAGTATAATCGGTGGAACAAGGCATTTAAAACAGATGATAAAGTTTGTTCCTAAAGGTGTTGAAGGAGAGGACAGGTTGAAGTTTGCTTTGGCTGCATATAATATAGGTATGGGACATATTCACGATGCACAAAAGCTCGCAACAAAGTTAGGGCTCAATCCAAATGTTTGGAGAGATCTCAAGATAGTTTTACCATTGCTTTCTCAAAAAAGATATTATAAAGTCTTAAAGTATGGGTATGCACGTGGAAGTGAACCTGTTAAATATGTTGAAGCAATTTATAATTATAAAGAGATTTTAGATAAAAGTGAAAAAGAGAAATTTATACAGATAACAGAGAGCTTGGAAAATAATGAAACAAATGGAACGAAGTTGGAGGAGCAAAAGTAGTATAAACTACTCTGCACGACCTAGTTCACTTAAAAATGCTTCCATATCGTATTTTACACGGTATTCAGGTGTCATGATATGGATGAGGATATCTCCAAGGTCTATAACAACCCAATCTCCACTCTCATCTACATTATTAAAAGACTCTTCAGGTTTGAGTTCTTTTTTAAGGTGATCAAGTAAAGCCAGTGTATGTTTTTGTCCAAGTGATGAAGCGATAATGGCATAATCTACAAAATAATTTTTATCTTTGAGATCAAAAACCTCAATAGCTTCAGCTTTGTGTTTATCTAGTGTGTTTGTTATGTTTTCAATTCTTTTTTGCATTGTGTTCCTTATAGTATTGTGCTATTTCATTTGCACATTTTTTTGGTAATTTTGAAATGTCCATATGCTCACGCAAAGCCGTTGATGATATATCTACATCAACATGAAGTTGTAAAAAGTTCTCTGGTACTTCAATGGCATCTCGAGTTGCAACTATAAAAGTGACAAGCTCTGTTAGCTCATTATATCTATACCATTTTTCTAAACTTTTTAGATTATCAGCACCAATAACGAGATAGATTTTTTCATACTTGTTTTTAAGCATTTTTACTGTCTCTATCGTAGGTACTTTTCTAGCTTGCGTGACTTCAAAAGCACTTACTTCAAGATTTTCATACTCTGAAAATATCTCTTGAAGCCATTTAAGTCGTAAGGCAGAGGGAGCTATGGATGAATCCTTAAACGGATTCAAAAAAGTTGGCATTATGATGATTTTATCAATAAAATCCAACTCCTCTAAAGCTTCTATAACTGCCTGATGACCGATATGTGGAGGGTCAAAAGAGCCTCCATAAAGTGCTATGCTTTTCATTTAATGCGAATTATAACTAATTTTCGATAAAATAAGCCAATTTTTACTATTAGGATATATAGAATGGCACTCAAAATTGCAATTAACGGGTTTGGTAGAATCGGTCGTTGTGTTGCTCGTATAGCAGCAAAGAGAGATGATGTAGAGATAGTCGCTATAAATGACATGGCAAGCATGGATATGATGCTTTATCTTCTTAAGAATGATTCAGTTCACGGAACATTTGACAGTGAAGTAGAGCAGGTTGATGAGAATTATATCAGTATTGACGGTAATAAAATCAGAGTATTTTCTGACAGAGATCCAAAAAATCTTGGTTTTGCTGAGTGTGGTGCAGATATGGTTTTAGAGTGTACAGGTGTTTTCTTGACACAAGAGTCTGCTCAAGTACATATTGACAAAGGTGTTGAAAAGGTACTTTTCTCAGCTCCAGCAAAAGATAAAATCACTCCTACATTTGTTATGGGTGTAAATGAAGAGAAGTATGATGGTCAAAGAATCGTATCAAATGCTTCATGTACTACAAACTGTCTTGGTCCTGTAGCACGTGTTTTAGATGATGCTTTTTGTATTGAGAAAGGTCTAATGACTACTATTCACTCATACACAAATGATCAAAACATTCTTGATGTAAAACATAACAAAGATAAGCGTCGTGCTCGTGCAGGTGCTATCAATATGATTCCAACAACAACAGGTGCTGCAAAAGCTATCAGCCTTGTTCTTCCACAACTTGAAGGAAAACTTCATGGTCAATCTGTTCGTGTTCCAACACCAGATGTATCTATGGTTGACTTAAATGTTGTCGTGAAAAAAGGTACAACAAAAGAAGAGGTAAATGCAGTATTTAATGAAGCTGCAGAGGGTCGCCTTAAAGGACTTCTTTTAGTAGATAAAGAGATGCGTGTATCACAAGACTTCGTAGGGTGTGAATACAGTTCAATCGTAGCTGAAGACCTTACACAGGTTATTGGCGGTGATATGGTTAAGGTTATGGCATGGTATGACAATGAGTGGGGATACTCAATGCGTCTACTAGATATGGCTCTACACATCTCAAAATAGGAAGGCATCTTGGAATTACTACACTTAAAAAAGTTAGATCTACAAGATAAAAAAGTATTTATCCGTTGTGACTTTAATGTTCCGATGGATGAGTTTGGTAACATTACAGATGACAGACGTATCCGTTCTGCTATTTCTACTATTAACTATTGTTTAGACCTTGATTGTGCAGTCATACTTGCTTCACACCTTGGTCGTCCAAAAGGTGAAGTAGTTGAGAAGTACTCTTTAGCTCCGGTTGCACGCCGTTTGCAGCAACTGCTAAAGCGTCATGTAGAACTTGCTCCCGGTGTTGTCGATGATGCAACACTGAAGCTGGCACATGAACTGCCTCGTCATGAAGTACTACTCCTTGAAAATCTTCGTTTTGAACCAGGTGAGACAAAAGATGATCCTGAACTCTCAGAAAAACTCGCTTCAATGGCGGAGTTTTATGTAAATGATGCTTTTGGTGTAAGTCACCGTGCTCACGCATCTGTTCATGGGATTACAAAGTTCTTTGATAACGAACACAAAGCAGCTGGCTTTTTACTCGAAAAAGAGATCACTTTCTTTGGTAAGCTTATGAACAATCCGGTTCGTCCTTTTGCTGCTATCGTTGGTGGTAGTAAAGTTTCAGGTAAACTCGAAGCTATGGTAAATCTTCTTCCAAAAGTAGATAAGATCTTCATCGGTGGAGGAATGGCATTTACATTCTTAAAACAGCTTGGGTATGACATCGGAGCATCTTTGGTTGAAGATGATCTTTTAGATGAAGCACAGCGTATTATGGATGAAGCAAAAAAACTTGGTGTGAAGTTTTACATACCAGTTGATGTTATTGCAGCTGATAAGTTTGCAGAAGATGCTGTGAGTAAGATTGTTACTGCACAAGAGATTCCTGATGGTTGGATGGGACTAGATATCGGTCCTGCAACAGTGAGACTTTACCGTGAGGGTCTTAATGATGTTCAAACTGTTCTTTGGAATGGTCCGATGGGTGTTTATGAGATGGAAAAATTTGCTCGTGGTAGTTCAAAAATAGCACACTTTGTAGCTGACTCATACGCGACAACAGTTGTAGGTGGTGGTGATACTGCTGACCTTGTTCAACGAGTTGGTGTTGATGAGGAAATGACATTTATCTCAACAGGTGGTGGAGCATCACTAGAGCTTCTTGAAGGTAAAGTACTTCCTGGAGTTGAGCCACTTTTAGTGAAAAAAGAAAAAGAAGAAGAGTAAGGATATAAAGATGATTATTGCAGCGAATTTAAAGACTAACTTTACAAGAAAAGAGACAGCTTCATACATAGAAGAAGTGGGAAAATGTGCACAAAATAGTGCTCAAAAAGTTATGGTATTTCCTGCAATGACATCTTTGGATAACTATCTTACTCCACTTACAATCGGTGTACAAAATGCATACCCTACACTCAATGGTGCATATACAGGTGAGATAGGTTTAGAACAGCTTCAAGAGTTCGAGATCAAAACTATTTTAATAGGACACAGTGAGCGTCGTCATATCTTGGGTGAGTCACAGGCTTTTATAGCTGAAAAGTTTGAGTACTTTAAAGATCAGGGCTTTGAGATAGTTTATTGTGTAGGTGAACCAAAAGATGTGCGTGATGCTGGCAGTGAAGCTACTTTAGAGTACATTGCTAAGCAGTATGAGGGTATTGATACTACATATGAAAAGCTCATTATCGCCTATGAACCGGTTTGGGCAATTGGTACTGGACTTACACCGACACTTAAAGATATTGAAATAATTCACGCTGAATTAAAGAAGAAGTCAACTGCACCACTGCTTTATGGTGGCAGTGTAAAGATAACAAATGCAAAAGAGTTTCTGGCACTTGATAATGTAGATGGTGTACTAGTAGGTAGTGCAGCACTCTATGCTGAGCATTTCTGTACGATGGTAGAGTATGCAGATGAACTTGAAAATGAAAACAAATAATGAAGGAGAAACAGTAGTATGATAATGAAAGGCAAACGTGGTCTTATAGTAGGACTGGCAAACAATAAATCAATCGCATACGGAATAGCAAAAGCTTGTGCTGACCAGGGTGCTGAAATGGCATTTACTTTTTTAAATGATGCACTTAAAAAGAGAGTAGAACCAATCGCAAATGAGTTTGGAAGCTCTCATGTGTATGAACTTGATGTAAGTAATGAAGAACATATGGCAGGTATCGCTGAAAAGATTGAAAAAGATTTTGGAAAGATTGACTTTTTGGTTCACTCTGTTGCTTTTGCTCCAAAAGAGGCACTCTCACAACCTTTTATGAAGACTACAAAAGAGGCTTTTGAGATCGCTATGAACATCTCTGTATACTCTTTAATCGATTTAACTAACCGTTTAGAACCTGTTCTTAGTGACAATGCTTCTATTCTTACACTCTCATATCTTGGTGGGCCAAAATACATTGTAAACTATAATGTAATGGGTGTTGCAAAAGCAGCGTTAGAGTCAACTGTACGTTACATGGCAGTAGAGCTTGGTGCAAAAGGTCAGCGTGTAAATGCAATTTCAGCAGGACCTATTAAGACACTTGCAGCTGCTGGGATTGGTGACTTTAAACAGATTCTGAACTGGAATGAAGTAAATGCACCACTACGTAAAAATGTAACTATCGAAGAGGTAGGAAACTCTGCAATGTATCTACTGAGTGATCTAAGCAGTGGTGTAACAGGTGAAGTTCACTATGTAGATGCTGGTTATAACATTATGGGTATGGCAGCCGCAACTACGAATGAAGAGGGAAAAACTATACTAGCATGGGATGCTAGATAGTCCTCTTTTTTTAGAGTTACTTCCCTATAACTGGAAGTGACTCAACTTTTTTTACATTTGAGTGTTCGTAGTCATTTGGCTTTGCTTTCATGTATGCTTTGGCTTTGTCAACATACTCTTGCAGTGTAAAAGGTTTGTCCTCTTTTTCGACATAATTTGTTTTACTTATATTCTGACTATCACTGTTATGTGATTTTTCTTTTGTAGATGTCTTTTCTACTTTTTTCATATACTTCTTTTGTATTTCAGGGTCTTTAGAGACAGTAGGTTCCCATGTGTCATGCAACCAATTATCTAAAGTATTTTGCATCGCTCCTTTCTTCTCTTTGGCAGCACTTGATTTACTTATATTATTTAAAGCACTGTTTTGAGAAGGTGCAACGACCTTACTTGAGCCACAACCACTCAAAAGAAAAAGGGCTGTTAGTGTGTTTGTTATTATTATTAGCTGTTTCATAAGGGAATTATAGCTAAAAATAATAAGAAAAACCAACTGATTAATCAAAACTTAAGACTTTTCTATGGTATACTGCATCCTGAAATTTGTAAAAAAATAAGGAGAATATATGAAATTTACAAAAATGAGTTTAGTAGCAGCACTACTAATTGGTTCTAGTGCGTTTGCTATTGAGAATACTAAAGTTAGTGGAGATGCTAATTTATTTTATGCAACAAATGATGCTGGTAAGAAAGATCTTTTTGATAAAGATAATTCAGCTGCAGATATTGCTGTTAATTTAAATGTTACAACTGACTTAGTAAAAAATGACACTCTATCTATTAGTGCTGGTGTTGGTTATACAGTACTTACAACTTTAGGTATAGAAAACAATTTAGTTTCTAATGTATGGGGTACTGCACATGGTGCTACAACGGACACAGAGGCTGCATATGGAAAATCATTTGGTGGTGCTAAAGTTGAAAATGCTAACTGGGTAACAGAAGCATGGGTAGCAACTACTGCTGGTAAAACTACTGTTAAACTTGGTCGTATGGAATTAGATACACCATTAGTATTTACAGAAAAATGGTCAATAGAAAAAAATACTTTTGAAGCAGCTGTTATAGTTAATCAAGATATCCCAGATACTACATTAGTAGGTGCTTATGTTGGTAATGGTAATGGTACAGAAACTTATGGACAAGATGTTAACGGTACAGTAATTGCGAATGATCTTGCTGTTGCAGGTGTAGTAAATGAAGGTGGTCAATTTACTACTTATGGTACAAATGGAGCTTATGCTGTAGGTATTATTAATAATAGTGTTAAACCATTAACTGTTCAAGCATGGTATTATGATTTAACAAGACTTGCAACTGCTTATTGGTTACAAGCTGATGTGAATTTTGAAGGTATCTTAGCAGGTGCTCAGTATACTGCTCAGGAAACAAAAGAGAGTGGAGCTAAAACTGCATCTACATATGCTTTAATGCTTGGTTATGAAATGAAAGATGTAGCTACTATTAAAGTTGCATATTCTGATTCAAATGATGAAGGTGCATTAACTGCACAAAATACTGCAACATCTTCAGGCGCATCAAAACTTTATACTGAAGCATGGTGGAACTATGGTTATGTAACAAAAAAAGATACTACAGCTTGGAATGTTACAGTTGAAGGTAAAGTTGCAGATGTTGATTTAGGTGCTTACTATACACAATCAAATCAAGGTACATCAAAAGGTGCTAAAGATATTGATATGAAAGAATTTACATTTACTGCAGGTAAATCATTTGGTCCTTTAGATGCAACACTAGCATATATTTATACTGATGCTGATGATTTAAATACAAAAGATGGTAAAGGTAGAGATTTCAATACAATCCAAGCTTACCTAACATTAAACTTCTAATCTAAACTTTAGACTAGAAACTTTAACTAACTCCCTTTTGGGAGCTAGTTATACTTTCTCTTTTTTACTCTCCATACAGAAATATCTTTCTTTGAATATAACTTCTTAACTTATGTTATAATTTTTCTATGAAACTATTACTCAGCAAACTTTTATATATCTCTTTTATGCTTTTTTTGATATCTATCATCTCATTTTTAGCAATTCATGCCGCACCAAACAGCTTTTTTGGAGCAGGTGAGCTGAATCCAAATATGACTAAAGAGGCCCTTGAAAAACTCAAATCTGTCTATGGATTAGATAAGCCACTAATTCAGCAATATATGGATTGGATGAAAAATATCTTAACACTTAATTTTGGTATATCGTTTGTCTCTGGTCAAGATGTAAGCAGTGAGATACTCAAACGTCTTCCTGTAACACTTTGGATGAATATAATAGCACTTATAAGTGTCTTTGTGCTCTCTTTATGGTTGGGTATAAAAGCCGCACTGCATTATGAATCAAAGAGTGACTACATTATACGTCAGCTCTCATTGGTCTCTTTTTCTATGCCTTCATTTTATTTGGCACTACTGCTTATCATACTCTTTTCTATAAAACTCTCACTTTTTCCTATTGCAGGTTTGCACTCTATTGAAGCAAAAGAGGGATTTGCAAATATCTTGGATATGGCATGGCACCTAACACTGCCTATCGCTGTTATGGTCTTTACAGGGCTTGGTAGTATGATAATTTACATTCGCTCACT
>Ga0256828_1001739_pt1 | contig 13411 bp, 10 predicted proteins | sample CV88metaG_FD_185993 | JGI IMG/M metagenome (GOLD analysis project Ga0256828, IMG submission 185993) | Hydrothermal vent microbial communities from East Pacific Rise, Pacific Ocean - CV88 | ecosystem: Environmental > Aquatic > Marine > Hydrothermal vents | place: Pacific Ocean: East Pacific Rise... | reverse complement strand
CGGAGTCTTTGAAATCAAAGTCATCCCAGAGAGTGGTTTTATGCTTATGGCGTATGACTATAAAAACAAATATGGTGCGAAGTACAGTAGTACTTTGCCTGCAATCGCATCTGGTGATGTGGTTGAAGATAGAATGTAATTTTAGAAAGGATAATCAATGCATAATCAAATAAAAATTTTAAACTCATTAAAACTTGTACTTTTAAGTTTTATATTGTTTTTTGGAAATGCAGCTTTTGCTGCTACCAAATATAAAGAGGTTAATGTAAATACAATTACACAACTTGAAGAGGCAGTAGCTGCAGTTACTACACCAACAAAAATAATAGTTGCGAATGGAACATATAATGATTCTGATATCTCATTACGAGGAAATAAAGCTGAAGTACATATAATTGCACAAACAAAAGGGCAAGCTGTCATTCAAAGAACCATTAAGGTATATGGAGACAATATCACAATTGAAGGTTTTAAGTTTAATGGTGGTAATGAACGTTCTAATACTGGTGGTAGTATCTATGTATCTGGAAATGATTGTCATATAACAAGATGTAACTGGGATAATTCACAAGCTAGACAATGGTTAAGAGTTGATAAAGATGCTTATAGAACAGAAATATCATACAATATCTTTCAAAACAAAAACAACAATACGGCTAGTACCGGAGAAACATCCAGACAAACTGTACAGTTGCTTTTCACTAAGAGAGATCCTATTGCACACAACCACTATATTCACCATAATCATTGGAAAAATATCGTAAAAGGAAGATACTCAAATAGGTATGAATCATTACAGATTGTTACACAAGAAGATGGAGAAGAAGGAGCAGTTAACGGAGCTGATCAAAATACTATAGTCGAATATAACTTATTTGAAGATTGTAATGGAGAAGGTGAGATTATATCAAACAAATGTAATGCCAGCATTATTAGATATAATACATTTAAAGATTCAAATGGGGGACTAACTCTTAGGTGGGGGAATGGTAGTCAAGTATATGGAAATAGTCTGTTCAATTGTAGAGCAGGTGTTGTTTCATCAGGAAAGTACCATAAAATACATAACAACTATATAGAAAACATGTCTCAAGAAGGAATATTAATAAGAGAAGGTGCACCTGGGATGGATGGATATGGAGCATCAGAAGGTGTAGATGTTTCATTCAATACCGCTATTAATTGTCGTAATGGTGCCTTAAGAATAGGAAAAGCATCTAGTAGACAATATGGTGGTGAATTAATCAAAAGTACTACAATCTCAAATAATATATTGATTGGAGAAACTGCTGTTCAAATATCAAGCCCTAACAATAGTAGCACAGTAATCCGTGATATAACATTTTCAAACAATATGTATAAAGGTAGGTTGGATAGTGCATTAAAAAATGGTTTCAGTAAATATACTGGAGATATAAGTAACCCAATGGATACAACTCATACTGCTCTTATGACAGAAAAGACTACAGGACCAGAAGCGGAAAATACTACTTCTTCCTTAGAAGAACCAACAACAGAAGAACCAACAACAGAAGAACCAGAAACAGGAGCATTTATTATTAAACCTGGTATATTACGTTAAGTAAAGACCCACAATCCATGACGATATCTTATAACTATATATAATCTGTAAAAAAATGGATCGTCAGGATTGATAATTTTAAAAACTTTATAGCTACTTAATAAAATATTATTTAAGCAGTGACAATTCTCTAAAAAAGATATGAACTGAAAAGGTATAAAAAAGCTCATTGAAAAGATGGGCTTTTAATACAATCTCAGTACCTCTTTGGTTTTACTCATGGATAGTCTCCTCATTTAGAGCCCTTTTTGGGCTAGATTATATTGAGAATATCCACAACTTAAATGAAACTTACGTGCCGGTTTGAAACATTAACTGTCCCTATGTTCTCCGGCAGGGTGTCCACATGCCTTCCGGCGCGGTGTCCAAATGTGACCGGCACCGACAAATAGATTTAATTTTAATTTTTTAAGTTTAAAAAACTTTTCTAAAGGATACTTTATCTATACTTTAATTTTAAGAGAAAAGAATTTAAAATAACTACAGAAAATAGCATGGGAAAAATATTTTATCATAAAAAGAATTTTTAACAATTCTTTGTCCTTGGTTATGCTATATCTAACTAATTAAAAATAATTACGAAAGAACTAATGAATTAAATATATTGTGGAGGAAATAACAAATGCATAAAAAAGCATTGATTAAAGGTGTTCAAGTATATGCATTTGCAGATCGGGAAAAACTACTTGAAAATCTTGAACATGAAAAAAAGATATTAATTGCTGTAAATACAGAAAAAATTATAAATAAGAATTTAAAACTAAAACAAATAATCAATCAAAATATTGGATACCCAGATGGTGTAGGTGCAGTTATGGCATTAAAACAAAAAGGTTTTGATGCAATTAAAATACCTGGAGCAGAACTTTGGTTGGATATTATAAAAAAGTTCCATAAGAAGAGAACATTTTACTTATTGGGATCAACGGAAGAGGTTATTAACCATACAGTAAATAAATTAAAACAAGAATATCCTCATATTAATATAATAGGATATAGAAATGGATTTTTAAAAGAAGGTGATAAAGAAAAGCTGATTGAAGAATTAAAAAATAAAAAACCTGATATTATTTTTATTGCACAAGGATCCCCTAAACAAGAAATTCTAATGGATGAGCTTATTAAAGAATATTCTGCATTATATATGGGTCTAGGAGGAAGTTTTGATGTATATACTGGATTTAAAAAACGAGCCCCAAAACTATTTTTAGATCTTAATCTTGAATGGCTTTATCGACTTCTTAAAGAACCAACAAGGTTCAGTAGACAGCTTGCAATTATTAAATTTTTATATTTATTTATACTTAAAAAATTATAAAAAAAGTTACTCTCCCTAGAATAGCTTTTCTATTAATCTATACTTTTAGCTGCTTTTTTAAGTTCTTTTTCTGATATAACAATTAGCTCAGCATCATTATACTCTTTCTGATTTAGAGCAGTTATATATAGTGAAGACGCTCCTTGATCCCGAGGAAAACGTAATTTAGCATACTTTTTACTACTACTCCTTGTACCACACATAATTGAAGTTACATTCTTCCCATCTGTAATAAGCTTGAGTCTAGTTTTGTTATCTTTTTCATTTCGTCCTCCTGTAGAGGTAGTACTCACAACAATTGTACCTCCAGACAATCTCGTTGCATAAAACATTTCTTTCGGCACATCAGCCAGTTTGGTGAGCTTATGGGTAGTCCGATCCCATCGATATATTCCTCTAGAAACTTTAGCACTGCCAGTATCTGTTCCCCAATACAAAGCATCTTTTGTGAATACTAATTGAGTCACACGCCATATTTGACTTCCTTGACCAATAGGGGTAAAAGTTTTTGCACCATCATTACTCCATGCAATCATTGATTCATCATCCAGGTCTCCTGTACAAAGCCATACCTTTCCAGTATACGGATCCTGCTGGATAGCATGTATATGCCTAATTTGACCTGGCTTAAAAGTATATGTAACTTGCCATGTTTTACCATTGTCTTCACTTTTATATATATGAACACTCGTTCTTTCTTCATTCATAAAGTACTCACCTAGAAGAATAGTACCATCTTCTAACCTAATTAAACCATCATTTCTAACTCCAAGACCAACAGAAATACCATAATGCGGTAAAGTAAATGTTTCTTCAAAACCTTTACCATTACCTGGACGATACCACATATGCCCTGCTGACATTGCACAGGCCTCGCCATGAGGTAAAGGAAGAAGTTCTACAACTTCTGGCCTTAATGTAAGACGACGGATTATAGAAAAATTACGAAGCCAGAAAATTGAAAAACCTGTTGGAATATGATACTGGCGAACAAACTTATTGTCACCTTTTAATAGCCGATATGCTATCATCCCTCGTGTTGCCCATAAGTTTCCTTCAGTATCATGTCCCTGAACCAAAAGATCATTTGCTCTTAAACATGGAAGATTACATGCATAACTTTGTCGAAGTGATATTTCTAAAGGACCACGATAGTCTCGTACTAAATAAACTGTAAGAAAAGTAAAAATAGCAAGAAGTATCAGATTTCGTTTGCTTAATAACTGACGTAAGCCAGATTGGAATCTAAATTTTTTTTCCTTCAAACCTATACCCTCCTATACTCCATAAATAAAATAAGCAAAAAGAAGGTTTAATGTTTTTTCATATTAAATCTTCTCCTCATCCTCAAAACACTAACTACAACTGATTAATCATTAATTTATATCTATTCACACAAAAGTATAGATAAAATATCCTTTAGTAAAGTTGTATATAATTACTTTTTTTGATTTAAAAAATAAAAACTAAATGCATAGAACATCCATGCCTGAGCCCATCTCATATAAGGAATTTTAGAGGATATTCCTCGTTTTAATTGATAATAAAAATACCCCATATCTTTAATTTGCATATGATTTATTGTCCAATTCAATACTTTATCAACCAACTGCTGATTTGTTTTTAACACATTTAAGCGATATAGTGTAACTATTAATTGCGCTGGTGCATGAATATCAATAGGATAGGTTTTTTTATCATAATACTTTGGTGTACCATCTTCAAGAAAAAAATTTTTTAAGTAATAATCCAATCCTTTATCAATATGATTCTGAAAACTATTATCCCCTGAAAACTTTTGGTATTCACTAATACATTCTAAATTATAACCAGTATGAAAGCTATCCACCCAACTTTGTACTTCATGTTCTCCATAGATCCATGCACCATCTTCTCGTTGAGCATTCGCACATGCTGTTACAGAGTCTTTTGCAGCTTTTAATAAATTTTTATCTTTTGTATAACTATATATTCTTACAAGTAATCTACTTCCAAGTAATGAGGCATTATAAACACACGTTTTATCAAAAGGAGAATAAGAAAAAATAAATCCTTCATTCTTCTGAGTACGATTTAAATCCTTCATAATAAAATCAGCACTGCTTGATGCTACATCTAAATATTTTTTCTTTTGAGTGAGCTCATAAGCATCCATCAAGGCATAAGAAATAAAAGAAGTCGCAACAACAGTTGGTGTACCTTTAGGTAGGAAAAAAACCCTACTCTGCCAATCAAAATTATAACCCCAACAAGCACCAGAAAATCCTGATGTTTGTAATTCAATAAGTTTATCTGCCAAATAATTTATTTTATTTAAATATTCTTCTTTTTTTTCTATTTTATATAAATTACAATAAGCTGTTAAAAAAAGTCCCAATCCCTTAGGATTATGTTCTTTTGGTACTGCCATTATTTGACGTAAATTAATCGGATTACGTTTAAAAAGCTGTATCCATGCCAATCTAAAAAATTGAACTTTATCTAGCTTTAACGCATGAAAAACTTTACTATTAAGTCCATCATAGGGATCCCATCCCTTAAACTGTTCATCTTCACAATACGATTTTAAACTGTTAAAAGATTTTAAAATATTGTTATCTATCTGCATAATACTCCTTACATCACCTTTGGAAAGAATCCAAACTTATAGGTTTTCAATAAACCTTTCAACCATTTTTTCAATTGTATAATTTTTAAAAAATAAATTTTTAGCATTCTCCCCCATTCTTGCCCATTTCTCTTTAGAATTCCCTACTATATACTTTACAGCTTTATCTATTGTATCATAAATATATCCTGTCTCTCCATCTATTACTAACTCTTCCTCTATGCCGTCAGCCTCAGTACAAATTACAGGTGTTCCAAAAGCCATAGCTTGGTTAATAGACAATCCCCCAAGTCCTGGCAGTATTAAACAATCAACTTTATTATAGTAATATTGAAGCTGATCCATATTTTTATAGCCTTCAAAGTATGTACGCCCATTATCTAGTAAACGTTTCAATTTATTTACATATTGTTCATTCCCACTCCCAATTATGATGAGTCCATATTCATCAGGTAACATATCCATAATTATTTTTAAATCTTCTAAACGTTTCTTTTCATTAAGAACGCCAACATACAATAAATAATATTTGAACTTATTAAATTTTTCATTGATGCATTGCTGTTTATTCTTATCATAATTACTAATTGCATATTCTACTTCTCTTGTATCTATAGTATTTTTTAAAGGAATAATATTTTTATTGAAACCTTCTGACCGGAAATAACGTATCCCTCTATTATTATAAGTATAAACTTGTTTGGCATCCTTTAAAATAAAATTATATAATTTATCATAGATTTTTCTAATAAAAGATTTATTTTTACTTGTTTTTATGTGTCCTTTACCTAAATCCCAAATCGTATAATCACAATTAAATATTTTACAATACAGCCAGACAAAAAGATTGTTAATAGTATTTTGACCACCTTCTGTAATGATATGTTTCGGTTGCATAGAAATTAAAGTAAAGAACAAAAAGGGGAAAAAAATAAATTGGGTAGAAATCTTTATACTTACTGGATTATAAATATATTTTTTGTTATTTATTTTATCTGGAGCAATAATTTTTCCTGCATTTTTATCACTACAAATCAGATCATAATGTATTTTTTTTGACAATAGATCAAAAAAACCTTCTCTATAATTTGCTAAAACTCTTTGTATGACAACAATATTTGACATTGAATTTTCCTTATTCGTTTATTTTAGTATTGATATTTTGTATTCTAATAGTATTAAAGTGAATACAAATATATTCCAGTGATTTAAATGAATCTTCTGAAAATAGTTTTGGATGAGCCACATAAACTATTAAATCATTTTTATTTTTATCTAAATATTTTTTAAATAGTATAAAACTCATACGATCACTACTTAATTTTTTTGACATATTCCATCTAACTTTCAATAATTTTTCAAAAAGTGGCATGGGTTTTGCACCTCCCCTTCCATCACCCATTATTTTATGGTTTTTTATTAATTTTTTATTCTTCATCCAGTCATATAGATTCATTTTATACATTGTTACAGGTATCTCCGTAAAACATCCATTTTCTACTTCTCGTAGGATATCATCATCAAACTTCCAAAAGATTTTATTTTTCGGATAGTTTATATAATCATAATATTGCCTGGGCCTCTTATCTTGCTTCATGCCAGGCAATACACTAAAATCATATTTTATACCTACATTTTTTAATTCATTTTTAATATCTTTAAAAGGCTGAATACACCACCCCCCTGCCCTGAATGCTTCTATTTTGTAAGCTGGATCATATTCATGTACTATTTCATTCAGTACAGTACTTGAGTTAAAAATAACTTCTTTTTTTTCTACCTCACTTAAATTATGCAATCTATATTTATCATACTTTTCAAATGTCCATTTACATTCACCAATAGCTCTTGCATCTAACCAATGTGGATGGATATGTAAACCAATATCACTACCACTATCCAATATTTCATGTAGCTGTTCTTTGACTTTTTCATAACAACTGGATTTTTCTTTTTTCATTTCCCATAGAAAAGTAGCATCAACAAAAAATAGCCCTTTTGCATTATTCTCTTTAAAGATCTTTAAAATTCTATCTGTAGGCTTTAAAAGTGAATTATCAATATTTCCACTATCTTTTCCCAGGAAAACTTCATAATCAAATGTTAATATCATCTGTTTTTTATTCACTTTTTATTCCTCCTCTTCTCCAAATAGTAAAGACTATCACTTTTTGATCCAGTACCCAATAATACGAACCAACCATCCATATAACAAGTAAGGAACAAGATAATGTTTAGGAACATTTTTAAACGCAAAAATTGTTGAACTCGTTATGTTCCCCCCACTTCTTATGTCAAATAAGAAATGATAGTAGTTTGATAAGTTTTTTTCTTTTTTCAATCTTATCCCCGTACTTTCATCATGCAAAACTTCAAGTACCGCATCATAATTACAATATATCTCATATCCTGCCCGAATAGCTCTACATGTAAAATCATAATCCGCAAACGTTTGTGGTAAATTTTTAGAGTCATATAAACCAATTTTTAGAAACACTTCTGCCGGTATCAATAATCCCCGTCCGGGAAAAATATTGACCTTATGTAGTCCATGCTGCTCATTTAAGGCTAGATCATTAAGTAATATTCTACTTCTTTTACCAGGAAACCAACTCCTAATTTCACCACCATATACTGGTTTTCCATCTTCCGCATTAACAGCAAAAGCACCAAGTAATGCTTTAGTTTTTTTTTCTGCCCAATATAACATTTTTTCTATATAGTTTTCTGTTGGTAACGTATCATCATTCAATGTCATAATACGATCAGCCCCATGTTCCAATGCGTACCGTACACCTACATTGGTTGCTTCTGACCACCATAAATTTCCATCACCATGCAGAAGAATGACATCAGGAAAATCTTTTTTAATCATCGATGATGTTCCATCACTGGAACCATCATCAACAATAATTACTTTAAACTCTTTTACAGTCTGTCTTAACAAAGCATTTAAATAATTTTTCGTAAACTCTTTTCTATTGTATACGGGGGTTACGATATAAAGCATCATTTTCCTTTTCATTGTTTATATAAGCAGAATAAAGAAACAGTAAACTCCAAAAAAGTGGATAGTCAAAATATGTTTCAGCTTGCAAAAGTAAAATAATAATGAAAAAATTGATTATAGCAAAAGGCTTATGAAAATATTGATAACGCTCTATTAAAACTGATTGATTAGAATATAGTAGAAAAAAAATATAGATAGCAAAAATTGAACCGAATTTTATAAATAATTGAGTAAATCCATTTGTTCTATATGGAAGGGAAAGCCTTTTGGATACTTCACTTAAACGTGTATTTAAATTAAGCCCTCTACCTATAAGCTCATGACCTTGAAAATCCCTTATATCACGTACAGCATCAACGAATCGTGAACTTACTCTTTTATCATTGATGATTGATATATTTTGTGCCATAGCAATAGTATTTGAAATTTTATTTCCTAAAAATTTCAAATTAAAAAATGATATTATTCCAAGTGATATAATAACCGGTAACAATAACCATTTTAAAATCTTATAGTGTTTCATCGCTATCATATATGATGCCATTAAAATAAATAATACTATATACGCTGTTGTAGAAAATGTAGTTAATATAGTAATAATTAAAATTTTACCTGCTCGATTTAATAAGCGGCCTGTTCTCATGATATTAAATATAAGTGCAATCATTAAATAACCAGCAAAAGCACCTGCCTCCCAAAAAGGACCATGATTTCTAAAAAAATCAAATGCTTGATACTTATTAATAATAATTGTAACAATCCCTAAATAATACCTACCATTACCTTCATTCAAATCTACATTCTTTTCAACTACAACTAATGCAAATGATGTCAAATACTTTGCAAGACCCGGAATAATATTAAGAAGCACAAAAAAACCTAAACTGATCAAGCTGATAATCAACATAATACTTACATATTTTTCAATGAATGTTTGACCAACACTTTTTACAATAAAATAAGCCGTTAAAATTGTTACATAAATTCCAAAAATAGTTATCCATGGGTAGAAATCAAATCTAAGATTTTGTAAAAATAAAATGAAGGTAAGCCCCAAAAGAAAATATACAAATGGTAAATCCAATTTTTTATTCCTATGAAAAAAGACAAAACCCGATAGAAAAAATGTTAGAAGCAGTGCACCTGTACCAAAAACATTATTACCAGACAAAGAGATAAGTAAAAATACCAAAATATAATCAATAGCACTGGAGAAATTTACCTTAATTGTCATACTGCTTTTTTCCACTACTCAATATTTCAGTTTTATTAAGATAATAAAACCTTAACATAATCGTAAAGAGATTAAAGAAAACCACTGAAGATGTTGCCAAATAAATATTTTTTGTCAAAATCACAATTAAAGTAATATATACCGCATTGAAAATAGAAGCGATAATCAAACTATTATTGGCATACTTTGTGTATCCCATAGCTGCCAACAACGGATAACCGATCAATGCACTGACAATACTAAAAATAGCACTGCTAAACATAATTAAAAACATATCTGACAACATTTCATTTTGCAAATGGAAAACTAGGTCTATAATTAAATCACGATAATATAATATAGGCAGCCATATCATCACCGCTATTGAAACCACAAGTATAAAAATCTTTTTAAACATAATAATATTTTTTGTTTTTGCCATATATGGATAGATTGTTTGGGCTACAATACCTCCAAGACTACGAAAAGCCTGTAACAATTTTTGTATCATTGAATAATATCCTACAATTGTATTACCAAAGTAAATACCTATTATTGTCGTAGCATAATATCCACTCCCCTGGTTAGCTATTCTAGATAAAAAGAATTGAGCACTATCTTGAATATGGTAAATAATATTTGTACGGGATGGAAAAACAAAATGGACCGGATAATATTTTAAAACCATCCAAATTGAAATCATACCACTAACGATCAATCCAATGGAATTCAATAAAGGAACATAAATATAGTCTGATTTTTCATGTACCACTACAAAAATAAAAAGTGTATAAAAAATTTTAGTTGCAAGTGTGAAATATGTGATATATTTCATTCGTTCCATTCCCTGAAAAAACCAAATAGGAAAAAGTGCATTTCCAATTACTGCACCAAAAGTAACAAAATATAAGGCAGCATATTCTCTAAAACTATCGAAAAACAAAACTATGATAGACAGTATCATCAATGAAAAAAGTACAAATATTAATTTAATGATCATAACAGAAGAAAAGATCTCAGAAACTTTTTCCATATTCTCACGATGAATTGATATTTCCCGTGTTGCAGAAAGTTCAAATCCAAAACTGACAAAAAGGTTAAAATACATCACAATTGCCAAAGAAAAACTAAGCAATCCAAAATTTTCTGCACCTAATACTCTTACTAAATAAGGTAATGTTATCAAGGGCAGGATCATAGAAGAGCCTTGAATGACAGCAAGTGAGACAAAGTTTGTTAATAATCTTTTTTTATCTTCTGCAAGATTTTTTATCATATCTTTTATTTCACCAAAACATTTGATATATGGAGTTTTTGTAAAATCTTTTCATAAATAATCAAGATATACTTTTTAAAGATATATTTTTTTCTTTCAGTAAACTGTGCAATAAATAAACAGGTAATAAGTACAAGAAAGCCTAAAAGTGCAAAATCCTTGATATTGTTTGGATCATTTTTCAGTACGGCTGCATAAAAAAACAATAAAGAGTAGTGAAAGAGATAAATTGTAAAAGTTGTAGAGGCAAAGTATCTGATAACTGATTCATATTTTACTAAAAATCCATTAATTGCAGAGATTTCCGTATATTTAAATGAAAGAATAAAAAGACCAACAATGATAGCAGTACTGTAATCATGTACAAAATATTTTGACCATGAAAAATCACCGAAAGATGACAGGTCTATAATAGGTATTCCTTGATCCTTGAAAAAAATACAAAATAAAACAGGTGCAGCAAAAAAGAATAACCTTGCAATATTCTTATTTAGTGTTTTGGTTTTATGAAAACGATATATCCATACACCAAGGATCCATGTTGGCATCAGTAACAGTATCTTTGGGCCTATCAACAATGCAATAAGAACAATAAATATATATTTTTTATTACCTTTCAAGAAAATAGTAAACGAAAAAAGTACATAATACCAAAATTCATATCCCAGTGACCATAAAGGAGCATCTGAGAAATACCTAATTCCATTAAACCATATTTGTTGTAGAAATGTAAAGTTAGCTAACACTCTAATAACAGGATGACTATTGGCCATTTGACCATGATAAATTGTTTCATCTATCGATAACCCAATCATATCCAATACAGGAATAATAATAAGCACCGGTAAAACCACAGAATAAAGTCTGGCAAACCTGTTTATATAATAGGTATGGATACTCTTTTCTTTTGTATCTGCCACAAATGCAATAACATAACCGGACAATACAAAAAAGACAATCACTGCAGTATGACCAAACTGTGAGAAAAAGCTTAAGGAACCTCCTGAAAAACGTACTTTTGAAAAATGATCCATAAATACAAATATGGCCGCTGTAAAACGCATTAAATCAAGCATTATTGATGTATGCTTATCCATTCAACTCCCTTTTCCCCCACTTCTTCCATTCAAATGATCTTTTTGGGTCCTATCATATAACTAAACTTTATTATATCTTGTAAAGAGTTAAGAGTTGTTGGAAGTATTTAAAAAGAATTTTCTTTAAATTTTTCATTTTTCTTCTCCAAATACAATATCTGTTGTTAGTGGTGTATCTATACGGATCACCATATTACTGTCTACATGTACAGTTGTACCTACGGCATAGTTTTTATGAATATCTGTTGTACATTCTGTACCACCTGTCTGGATATATCCTGCATTGATCTGGCCATCATTATGCATAATAATATATGTTCTTACAGTACAGCCTCCTATATTTTGTGTATCCTGCCCTTCAAAGAGCAAACCGTCTGCATTGGCACTGACATCAAATTTGTCAGACGGAAGTGTCACTGTGGAACTGTCTTCTCCTGCCGTTGTATAAGTCGCCATTCCATCCTCTTCTTCAACACCATACCATTCGGATGCTACCACATTGACCGTTCTTGTAACGTTTGCATTATTTCCAGCTGCATCGGTAACTGTATACGTTACGGCATAGCTGCCTGTGGCAGAGGTATCTACCGCTGATGCATCTATCGTAATATTTGCACTCACATCTCCATCCACACTATCTACTGCTGTTGCACCCAGTTCTGCATAGTCGGTCCCTATAAGTACTTCCTGAGGATTACTTCCAATCAGTGTAATAACCGGTGCTGTTGTATCTACTACATTGACCGTTCTTGTCACTTCTGCTGCGGCATTGTCTGCTGCGTCACTGACATTGTAGGTTACGGTATAGGTTCCAAGCGTACTGGTATCTACCGGGTTGACCGTAACGATATTTGCCGTAATATTCCCATCGACATTATCGTTCGCTATCGCACCTGCATCGGTATAGGTACTTCCAATCTCTACATTGACCGGATTTGTACCTACCAGAGTTATGACCGGTGGGGTATCATCTCCCACATTGACTGTTCTTGTCACTTCTGCTGCGGCATTGCCTGCTGCGTCACTGACATTGTAGGTTACGGTATAGATACCGACTTTATTGGTATCTACCGGGTTATTTACAACAATATTTGCCGTAATATTCCCATCGACATTATCGTTCGCTGTCGCGCCTGCATCGGTGTAGGTACTTCCCACTGCCACATTGACCGGGCTTGTACCTACCAGGGTAATGACCGGCGGGGTTAAATCAACCACATGTACCGTTCTTGTCACTTCTGCTGCGGCATTGCCTGCTGTGTCACTGACATTGTAGGTTACGGTATAGGTTCCAAGGGTATTGGTAT
>Ga0256828_1001738_pt1 | contig 13413 bp, 12 predicted proteins | sample CV88metaG_FD_185993 | JGI IMG/M metagenome (GOLD analysis project Ga0256828, IMG submission 185993) | Hydrothermal vent microbial communities from East Pacific Rise, Pacific Ocean - CV88 | ecosystem: Environmental > Aquatic > Marine > Hydrothermal vents | place: Pacific Ocean: East Pacific Rise... | reverse complement strand
CTTTTGTTAATGTTTCATTACTAGCTTCTATCTCTTTTAGTTTTGATCTACATTTTGAATTATCTCTAAATAAAATAATCAAAGCTAAAAAAGCTATCACATAAAAAATAAACTCTATTATCATCATTCAACCTCCAAATTAATTGTCTATTTTATAGAAATTTGATTAAAATTAGGATAAAATTCGAAAAAATTTCTTAAAAAGGGAAAAAATGAAAATTGCAAGTAGAATGGACAGATTATCTGAATCTATCACAATCGCCATAACTACACTTTCAAGAGAGTTAAAAGAGAGTGGAAAAGATGTACTAAGCTTTAGTGCAGGTGAGCCAGATTTTGGTACACCACAAGTGATAAAAGATGCAGCAATAGAGGCTATGCAAAATGATGACACACGATACACAGCAGTAGAGGGAACACCAGATTGTAGAAAAGCTGTATGTGAAAAATTAAAAAGAGATAATAATCTTGATTATGATCCAAGTGAGATAATTGTAAGTGTTGGAGCTAAGCATAGTCTATTTAATATTTTTCAAGCAGGGATCCAAGAGGGTGATGAGGTGATTATACCTGCTCCATACTGGGTAACATATCCAGAACTTGTAAAATATAGTGGGGGTAAAGTTGTAGAGATAATCACTACAGATAAAAGCAACTTCAAAATTACACCACAACAACTAAAAGATGCAATAACAGAAAAATCTAAAATGTTGGTTCTTACAACTCCATCAAATCCAACAGGATCTGTATATACAAAAGAGGAATTAGAAGCGATAGCAGAGGTTTTAAAAGGTACAAACATAACTGTAATATCTGATGAGATGTATGAAAAATTAGTTTATGATGATGCTCCATTTACTGCAGTTGCTAGTATAAGTGAAGATATGTATAATAGAACTATAACTGTAAATGGTCTTAGTAAATCTGTAGCTATGACTGGGTGGCGATTTGGTTATCTTGCATCTAAAGATAAAGATCTAGTAAAAGCTATGAAAAAGTTACAATCACAATCAACATCAAATATCAACTCTATCACTCAAGCAGCTGCAATAGTAGCACTAAATGGTAGTGCAGATAAAGATATAGAATCTATGAGAGTAGAGTTTGAGAAGAGAAGAGATCTTGCTGTATCACTTATGAACGATATTGATGGTTTAAGTGTAGTAAAACCTGATGGTGCTTTTTATCTATTTGTAAATATTCAAGATGTTACAAAAGACTCTATGCAATTTTCAAAAGATCTTTTAGAGCAAGTAGGAGTAGCTGTTGTTCCTGGAGTTGCTTTTGGTCTTGAGGGTTACTTTAGATTATCTTTTGCTACAAGTGAAGATATTATAAAAGATGGTATTAGTAGAATTAAAGAGTTTATAGAAAATATAGAATTATAAGATATATTTTATAAAATAAAAAGGCAAGGTTTATATCCTTGCCTTTTTTTATGGGGTATTAAAAAAGGATAGCCGTTAGACTATCCTTTAAAAGTAAGTTAGTTTTTTAACTAGCTTTTTTTAACTTGCACTGGTGTATATTGATATTTATTATATTTATTATCAATACCAGGATTACCTTTAACACCAACCATATCAGGAGTATCAACTCTAAGGTTTGCGATATGTTTAACATTTTTAAGGTATGTTTCTGTAACTTCCCAAACTGGAGCACCTTTAGAGATACTATTTACTGTAGACCATCCAGCAACTTTATATTTCTTATTTGGATCCATTGGTAGTCCAGTTTTTGTCATAACAATATTAGTGATTCTTTTACCCATAGGTTTTCTAGGATCGATTCTGTATGAGATACCACCAGTTCTTACCATATCTCCACCAGATTGTCTAAATGGATCTGGGTTAAATAAGTTATCTGCAACATCTTCAAGTGCAGCATGTATTTGAGCACCTGTAAACTCTTTTACATAAGTTTCAGCATAAGTCATAGCAGTTTGAGTAGCAAGATCATCAAATGTTATTGGTTGACCTGGCATAACTGTTGTTCCCCATCTAAATCCAGGAGATAGAGATACATCTGCACCTTTTACTTCTGTTAGAGCATCACAAATGATCTGATCCCATGAACCGTTGAAGTTACCTCTTCTAAATAGTGTTTCATCAGTTGTAGCAAGTACTCTGTTTAGTTCACCCAAGAATGGTTTTCTAACCTCTGCAATATATTTTTTCATTGTAGGTTCTTCATCGATTAGATCAGAGAATATTGGTAATAGTGTAAATTTAAAGTCGTTGATTTTTCCATTTTGAATATCTAAATCAAGTACATTTAAGAATTTACCATTTGATCCTGCATTACAAACATAAGTTGTACCATTTGCATTTTTAACAGGAACAGCTTCAGGAACACCATCATGTGTGTGACCACCCATAATAAAGTCAATTCCAGTACAAACCTCTGCCATCTTTTTATCTACATCAAAACCGTTGTGAGATAAAACGATAATAGCATCTGGTTTCTCTTCCTCTTTAATCATATCTACAAGCTCTTGCATTGGCTCTTCATCGATACCAAACGACCAATCAGGGATATTTCTTTGAGGATTTGCAATAGTTGTGTATGGGAATGCTTGACCAATAATAGCAACTCTAGCACCATTCATATCTTTTATAGTATATGGTTTAAATGCATAACCTTCATCCTCATCATATGCAGGAACACCCTCCATCATAGAATCTTCTTTTACATGGATATTTTGTGCTAAGAACTCAGCATCTAGCATCTTAACATTCTCTAGTACCTCTTGAGCTGTATATGTAAACTCCCAGTGACCAACAGCAACATCAACACCTAGTCTGTTCATAGCTTCAACCATATCTTTACCTCTAGTTTGAAGTGAAGTCCATGATCCTTGCCAAGTATCACCACCATCTAAAAGTAATGTTTTGTTTTCACCAAAGCTTTGTCTTAAGAAATCTATTACAGTTTTAAGTTGAGCAAAACCACCAACTCTACCCATAACTTCAGCATTTTTTTCAAAATCTACACATGAGAAAGCATATTCTAATCTTTTATCACCTTTTATACCATAGTGTTCAAGTAGTTTATCACCAACAATATGTGGTACTTTTCCAAAATTTGAATGGAAACCTAGATTTACACTTGGCTCTCTAAAATATACTGGTAAAAGTTGTGCATGACTATCTGTCATATGCATAAGTCTTACATTTCCAAACGGCTTAAGTTTGTAGTAATCCTCTTTTTTATTTGTATCTGTCATTCTTGTATGAGAGTTAGCAAATACAGGAGCAGCCCCTAGCATCGCCATCATATATACAAATTCTCTTCTTCCTAATTTACTCATTATCTATCCTTTTATCATAATTCAATATGTTTCTACCCAAAAAAGCCAAGTTTTACCTTGGCTTAATTGTGAATCTAATATCAATTTAATTAATATTTAAATCCATCACCTGGAACTGCTTCTCTCCAGTTTTTCTTACCTTCAGCCTCTTGTGTCAATGCACTAATTGCAAATTTACAAGCTCTTTCCGCTGCATATTTTACTGTTACTGGTTTTAATTTTTTATCTGGTTTACCTTTTTTATTTAAAAGTACTACCTCTTTACCACCAGTTTTTAAAGCATTGTTTACACCGTCTATATATTGAGTATTTGTCATACCTAATCTTTTAAACTCTACACCATGCTCTTTAGCTGTTTTGTTGTATTTTGCAGCTGTAGCAATTACAGCTTCAATACCATTTTTATCTACACTACAAACCTCTTTTACATCTAAATCTGTAATAGAAAAGTAGATTTTACAACCATCTGCACTAACTTTAGTACCAGCTGGTGTTCTAGGACATTGATCACTAATATCCATTACACCATCTTTATCTTTATCAGTTGTTGCTGTTGCAAGGATAGGAGATTTTTTCATCCCATCTTTAGATGTAGGTGTTGATACAGATGAATCACTTCCCATACAACCAGTAAGAGCCATCGCTAAACCTGTAGCTATTGTTACACTAAATAATTTTTTTATCATAATCACTCCTACTTTCTAATATCTGGACCGTCTACATTCATTCCATTTGACATATATGCCATGAAATAAAGTAACTCTTTCATCCATTTACTCTCTGCTTTATGTGGGTTTTCACCTTGATCTTTGTTACAACCTGTCATTCTTCTCTCAAGTGTACCTAAACCATCTTCAACTTTGTCTTTTCCCCATTTAAGTCTAAATACTGGGAAATGAGTAGTGTGACCTACTAATTGAGATAATGATTCATTTCTTACTCTTTTACCTGCACCTTGAACATGACATGTAGCACAAGATAGATCTAAATAACCTCTTTGAGTATAGTAAGCTTCCTTACCTCTTTCATAAGCGGCAGCTGCATCAGCACTCTCTATTTTGATGTTTACTTGCTTTTCTGCTTCTTTTGTTGCAAATGCAAAGTATGCTTGGATTAGAGCCATTTTACCTTTTTTAGGATTTAGCTTTTTTTCACCAGCATCAGTTAAACAACTATTAATAGCAGATGTAAGAGTAACTACCTCTTTTTTATCTTCATCAAAGTAAGGGTAATCTCCACCAATTGTAGGGTCTGGAAAACATTTTTGTAGTGTTTCACTCTCTTCATATATCTCTTGACCCATATCAACTAAATCTTCATATGGTGGCATCTCATTGATCTCATCATAAGAAAATTTACCTTGCTTAGAGAATGCATAGTTACCAATAGCAAAGTCTTGGTGTTTTAAACCTTTTTCGATATTGTTTTCTAATTCATCATCTGTAGAGTATGGAAAAAATGTATATCTATTTTTTAATGGATCTTCAAATTTTGCTTCCATATAGTCAATTAAAGCTATTCTATCTTTCTCAGCTTGTGCATTAAAATCACCGGCATTTAAAGCACAAGTTAAAAATGCTGCTAAAGTAGATGCTTTTGCTATTTTTAATAACATAGTTTCTCCTTGTTATTTTTTAAATAATCACTAAAGTTAGTGATTATTTAATTTTCTTAGTATCTGATTGTACTTTTCCTGATAGATCAGTCCATGTAAATGTAAGTTTTTCACCTTTGTTACCTTTAAATTTAAATTTAACAAATGGGTTTTTAGATAAGAATTGACTTGTAGATACTTCATATACGATTTTATCGTTAACTGTAGCTACCATACTTGTGATAAAGTTAGCTTTTTTACCTTTTTTCTTAGCTTCATCATAACTCATCATTGGGTGTTTAGCCATAACTTTAGCTGTAACTATACCTTTTTTTGCTTTTGCTTTGATTTTTGTTTTTTTAGACATATTAATTCCTTTTTATATATTTTTTATTTGTTTATATTTTATCTGTTTTTATCTATAAATGATTGATAGAATCAACCACCACATCCACCAGCTGTTACTTTTACAGTTTTACTTGCACTATATAGTTTACCATCTACTTCAACTACAGCTACAACTTTACCTGTTTTTGCAAGTTTGATTCTCATTGAGTATTCAATAATACCATCAGCAGGTACTGTAAATACAGCTACTAAAGACTCTGGATTTGCATCTTGGAAAACAGCAACTGTTTTACCCGCAAGTTTAGAAGATATAGTAATAGGAACAACTGCACCATTTTCTGCAATAGATGGAGCTTTTAATTTTACTTTTGCTTCTGTAGTAGAAGATGTACCGTAAAGTTCTTTCATAGCTGTATCTATACTATTTGCGTTTGGACCTCTCCAAGCACCTGGCTTTGTCTCTCTAAAATTTGTTGCACTTAATGTAGCAGGAGTGATAACTGCTGCAACCCCTAAACCTAAACCTAAACCTAAAAATTTTCTTCTGTTCATTTTCTTTCCTTTTAATTAATTGTTTTTAAATAAGCAACTACTGCTTTGATCTCATCGTCACTTAACCATCCATTTCTTCCAAATGGTGGCATTGCAGAGTGAGATATACCTCTTGCTTTGTATATATCATACACAACATCGGTTAAATCTTTTTCATCCCAGTAAGATAGTCCCATTAGTTTTGGACCTAATACACCTGGATCTTTTATATCTTTTCCATTTACAGCATGACAAGCTAAACAGTTACCAGATTTTTTATTATTAAAAATCTTTTCACCCTGAGCTACTAATGATGCATCTGCTAAAGAAGCAGTTGTAAATAAACCACTAAAAGCTGTTGCTATAAGCAATTTTTTTACCAATCTCATATAGTCTCCTTTTTAATTTTTATTCTATATTTAATATAAGTTATATATTAAGATAAAGAATTATAATCTATTTTCTTAATATAAGTCAATAGATATTTATACCAATTTTGATCTTTTTTTGGTATATAATTTTAGCTTTACTCAATTATAAGCGATAAATAAATAATTTCATATATAACCCCTATAAATAAAGGGTTATATAGATCTCTTATATTAGTTATTAGCTATATTCATTGAGTAAAATAGTAACACTTTATCTAATGTTACTTGCTTACACTTATCATATAATCGATGATAGTTTTCATTCTCTCATCATCAAAATCAGTACCACCTCTTGGAGGCATACCATTTAGACCATTGATAGCATTGTTGTATGTTGTTTCTATGTTATCAACTCTAGAAGCCCAAACCTCTTTATCTCCAACTTTTGGAGCACCCATCATATCTGTTGCATGACAAACACTACAAGAAGCTTCATAGTCTTTTCTTCCAGGGATCTCTTTTCTCTCATCTACAACAACTGGCATATCTCTTACAGTTGAAGGAGCTGGTACAATACCATCACTAAGATCAGCTTTGATTCTAAGAACAGGAACTTTACCATCTCTACAATTAGTCATACATCTAACACCTGCACCATAGTTTTTATCGTCAGATAAAAATTTTGTAGCATTTGCAACACCTTTTGCAGGATCTTCTGGTGTATCAACATTTGGATAGAAACCATCTGCGTTTGGCATTTTGATCTCTTTAAAATTAGCAGCACTTAACTCCCAATCATCTTCAATCTCTTCACCATTTATAGTAACTTCATTTGCTTGTAGTAAATATGCAGTAAGTGCATAAGTTTCACTATTGCTTAAGCTTTTTGGATGTGGAAATGGCATAGCATCTTGGATGTACCAAAATAGTGTACTAGCATATGGCCAGTAACTACCAATTCTTTTTGAAGGTGGCTCTTGACCTGGATTAGGATCTGCTGGATCTTGTAATTGGTATGTAAGTGAGTTTATATCTCCACCTGAAAGTGCAGGGTACCCTTTACCACCTGAACCAAAGTCACCGTGACACATAGCACATTGTGCTTCAAATAGCTCATCACCCTCTTCAGGTGTACCTTTAGCAACAATTTTTTCACCATTATCATCTAAAACTGGTTTACCATGTTTCATATCGTATTTTGGCATATTTGACATATCTGGATTAACATCTATATCCCAAGCTGCAATCTCTGTTGCTGTTGGTGTTCTACCGTGAGTTGTTTTAAAGTTTTCTACTTGTGGATTTACTTTATATGCAGTATATGATCCATTTTTTGTAGGGTATAAAACAGCACCATCTACAGCTACTTTTTTAGTCTCTTTAGCAGTTGTAGTTGTATTTGTATTAGTTTCTGTTACTTTTTGGTTATCACCAAAACAACCTGTAAACATTAGTGTGGCAGCTGCTGCTACACTTAAACTAATAACTGTTTTCTTAAGCATGGTGTTTTCTAATATGTACATTATTACACTCTCCTTTTTTATTTATTTCCCATGTAACTATAGCATTTCTATGGTACACAGATTCTACTCCAACTTTTGAAGTTTCTTGATCTATTGTAGGTTGTGTATGTCCTGCATCATCAGTAGCTCTACTTGACATCAACACAGGTTTTCCGTCCCATTTATAGATATAACTAAATCTAGTCCATGATTTTGGTAATACAAGACCTTTAAGTGGTGCTTCAACCCAGTTGTCTCCACCATCAAAAGATATATCTACATATTTGATTGTTCCGTGACCAGACCAAGCTAGACCTTCAATCTCAACTTCATCACCTATTTTTAGATCTGTCCATGGTTTTTCAGGACATGGAGATGTAATAACAGAGTTTACCTCATTTGGCCAGAAATATTGTATAGCTTTTCCAGATTTTTGAAGCATAGTATATTTAGATGTTTCCTCTTTTGTATGCCATGGTTTATCACCAAACTCTAATCTTTTTAACCATTTAGTATTTAAGTTACCTTCCCAACCTGGAACAAGTAATCTCACAGGATAACCTTGCTCAGGTCTTAATGCTTCACCATTTTGACCCCATACAAGCATAGCATCATCCATAGCTTTAGCTGTTGGAATTGTTCTTGGGTTTCCAGCATTATCACTACCTTCTGCTAACATCCATACAGCTTTAGGATCTATCCCTAAATCTTTAAGTACAGTTTTAAGCATAACACCAGTCCATTGTGCAGAACTCATCATACCTTTCATAAACTGTAAGTTGTTAAACTGAGGAGCTCTCCAACCTGTAGATCCATTTGCAGGACACTCAATAAAGTAAGTTCTTGTTTCACTTGGGTATCTTTTAAGTTGATCTAATGTTAAAACGATAGGTTTTTTTAACATACCGTGGATCATAAGTCTATATTGATTAGGATCAATTATAGCTGTTCCCCCATGATCTCTACAGAAAAATAGTCCATTTGGTGTAATAATACCTTCACTCTCATGAATTGGACACATAGATACAGATGCATACATATCTCCAGAAGATAAAAGCTCATTTGTTCTTCTAATATTGTTATGCTCATAAGGTGATGGCATACCATATAGATTTTTATCTACTGGAATACCTAGTTTTGTACCCCAACCTGCTTCACCAACAATAGCTTCATCGTCGCTTGCTTTTAAACTCATTGGAGCTAGTACATTTGCAGCTGCAACTGCACCAACTGAATAAGTTGCTGTTTTTTTAAAAAAGGCTCTTCTGCTAGGCTCAATAGCTGTAGCTTCTGAGTCTTTTTTAAATAATTTATTTAATTTTTTCATTTTTCCTCCTTAAAAATTTGGTAATTTTAATACCAAGACATAAGATTATAGCAAAACTAAACATTAATCTCTAATAAAAATTGTATAAAAAATATCTCATATATTTTTCAATAATAATTACTATAAGAGGAAGTTTAATTTTAATATTTATTATATTGAAAAGATAGCTGTAAATACCTTAGTTAAAGGGTTAGTAGTTGGTTATGTTTTTTTTAAATAAAATAAATATTTATAAATTTTTTTTATTGAAAAGATGTAGAAAAGTAACATAACTATATATTTGTTTTACTTATATCATAAGTCTTCAAAAAATATATAGTATGCTAATTAGTAGTATAATATCAGCTATAAATTATTTTTAATATCATCAACAATAGATTGGTCTATTTTATCTCCCATCTCTTTCATGATTTTTATAGCATCATCTTTACTGTAGCTATCTCTATAGCTCTTTTTAGATCTAAGTGAATTGTATATATTAAGAATAGATAATAACCTATCTTTTAAGCTTAAATGTGAACCATTTAAAGAGAAAGGATAACCTGAACCATCTAAAAACTCTTGAGTTCGTGTAGCCCATTTTGATATATCTTCAAAACCATAAATACCTATTAGTGCTTGTTTGTTATAGTATAGATTCTCCTTTACTAGTTCATATTCTATATGATCTAGTTTAGATGTTTTTTCTAAAATCTCTTTAGATATTTTTAGTTTTCCAAAGTTTGCCATAGATGCAGCTATGAGAAAAGTGTATCTATCTTTATGATCAAAGTTATAAAATTCTGTCATCTTTTCTACACTTTTTAACAACTTACTATTATCTTCATATAAAGAACCAAATAGTGTAGTTATCTCTAATACTTTTTCAAAAGTAGGTTGGATCGTAAAATCGTATAGTGAACTATATATAAAATGTAAAATAGTATTTTCATTTTGAAGATCTAACCAAAAATCTAATGGTTTTGATAACTCTAAAAAGATATCAATCATATTTTGTTTGTACATATCATCACCATCATAGTTTAGAAGCTCTTTTTTGATAGCTTCTCTATTTTCTATATTATCTACACCTAGATTATATTTTTGATCTAAATCGTGACTAAAATTAACTATTTTAGAGAGTATTGAGGTGTCATCGTATATCTCTAGTATTGTACAGTTATCTTTATCTATATAGTTATGAAATAGACTATATGCACATAGATTAAACATATCTTTTGGTTGTAAGTTTAGGTGTTGAGCTATTTTTAGTGAGATATATGCTACCCTTTTTGAGTGGTGTTTTGCTAGTGATTTTTCACTTATCTCATTAAAGTCAAGTATATCAGATACTGAAAGTAGAAAGTTGTTTAGGTTGAAGTTCATCTGTTTTTTTTTATCCATATTGATCCCTTTTAGTTTTTAATTTTTCTTATGCTATCATAATAGTTATATAATAAAAATAAATGGATACTATTAATGAAAAATAACAGTAAAGCAAATATAATTGCACTTTTTATATCAAATGAGTACAATAGCAATAGAGAATTAAAAGATAGACTAACTTTTGATTTAAATGGTGTAATAGGTGATAAGTTTTACAATAAAGATATTCAAAGATCAGTTCTCATATCTTCTATAGATAGTTATAAGTTGGCATTAGATAATGGTATTAAGATCGATTATGGTTTATTGGGTGAAAATATATTAATAGATAAAAACCCATATTATTTAGAGGAGGGTACTAAGATATATATTGGCGATGTTATACTTGAGATAACAGCACTTTGTACCATATGTAATCATCTAAGTGTTATAGATAAAAAGTTACCAAAACTTTTAAAAGATGATAGAGGTATATTTGCAAAAGTAGTAAAAGGTGGAGAGATAACTAAAACTGATAGTTTTAGAATAAACCTCTAAGATCTCTTAGAGGTTTTGTTAAAAAAGATATGTTATTTCATATCTTTTTTTTGTTTTTCAAGTCTTCTTCTTATAGTAGGGTCTAACTCTCTTTTTCTAATTCTGATGTTTTCAGGTGTAACTTCAACTAATTCATCATCTTCAATCCACTCTAGTGCATGCTCTAAACTCATATCTCTTGCAGGGATAATTTTGATAGCCTCATCAGCTCCAGAACTTCTTACATTTGATTGTTGTTTTGCTTTTACTGGGTTTACATCAAGGTCATTTGCTCTTGCATGCTCACCTATAATCATACCTGCATAAACTTTATCTTGTGGAGATATAAACATAACACCTCTATCTTGAAGGTTAAATATAGAGTATGCTACAGCTTCACCATTCTCCATAGATACTAAAGCACCATTCATTCTACTTGTAACAGATCCAGAATATGGTCTAAACTCTAAGAATGAGTGGTTCATAACACCTTCACCTTTTGTATCAGTTAAGAATTGTCCTCTATATCCTATAAGTCCTCTTGCTGGGATCTCAAACTCAACTCTTGTTTGTCCATCACCCATTGGTACCATATTTGACATTACAGCTTTTCTTTTACCTAAAGTTTCAATTACAGTTCCAGAAAATTCATCTGGTACATCACACACAAGATGCTCAAATGGCTCACATTTTACACCATCGATCTCTTTTACAATAACTTCTGGTCTAGAGATAGAAAACTCAAAACCTTCTCTTCTCATATTTTCAGCAAGAATTGTGATCTGTAACTCACCTCTTCCTCTTACTTCAAATGCTGCTTCACCTTTAGCTTCATATTGCATAGCGATATTTGTGTTCATCTCAGCATCAAGTCTCTCTTGAATTTTGTTAGATGTTACAAATTTACCCTCAGTACCTGCAAGTGGAGAGTTGTTTACTGCAAATGTTACAGAAAGTGTTGGCTCTTCGATATGTAAAGGATCTAGTGGCATTGGGTTTTTAGGATCACAAAGTGAATCTCCAACATCAACAGTTTCAAAACCAGCAATAGCAACAATATCACCATGACCAGCTTTATCAATATCCATTTTTTCTAAACCTTTAAAACCAATTAGTTTAGTGATTCTTCCGTTGATCTTTTCACCATCAGCTTTTACTAAAGTTACAGTCTCACCCATAGAGATAGTTCCGTTGAATATTCTAGCAATACCAATTTTACCAATAAAGTTATCATACCCTAGAGTAAATACTTGTAGTTGAAGACCATTCTCATCAGATCCTGTAGGAGCTGGAACCTCTTCTAAGATAAGATCAAGAAGTGGGATCATATCTTTACTCTCATCTTCAAGTGCTAATTTAGCATAACCATTTTTAGCAGCTGCATATATTACTGGAAATTCTAGTTGCTCTTCAGTTGCACCCATTTGATCAAATAGGTCAAAAACTTCATCTACAACTCTATCTGGCTCAGCTGCATCTTTATCTATTTTATTTACAACAACAATTGGTCTATGTCCAAGCTCTAAAGCTTTTTTTACAACAAACTTTGTTTGAGGCATAACACCCTCTTGTGCATCTACAAGTAAAAGTACACAATCAACCATTTTTAAAACTCGCTCAACCTCTCCACCAAAGTCAGCATGGCCTGGAGTATCTATGATGTTGATTCTTGTACCTTTATAATCTATAGCAGTATTTTTAGCAAGGATTGTGATCCCTCTCTCTTTTTCGATGTCGTTACTATCCATCATTCTATCTTCAAGTTCTGCTCTATCGTCAAAAGTACCTGATTGTTTTAATAACTCATCTACAAGTGTTGTTTTACCGTGGTCAACGTGTGCGATAACGGCAATATTTCTAATGTCTCTCATTTTTTCTCTTTTATATTTAAATTTTTGCCATTATATCTAAATATTGCTTAATATATAAAAAACTTTTTTTTAGAAACTTTTTTTAATTGTACAATCTACAACAGTTTTGTTGTATGAGAATATCTCTATATTAGATCCATTATGACTATGCTTAATAGATGTAGATATAGATATATCATCTAGTGGTTTTATTGTCATTCCAAGTGAAAGTGTATTGAAATATTCAACTTTTTTTATATCAAATGTAGCATCTTTAGTTAACTCTGAAGTTTTAGAATATAGGTATGATGTATTTATAGTATGTTGCTGATCTAACTCATAATTATTTGCTAAAACAATTGTACTTTTGTATTTATTTGGTGCATTGAGATTGAATTCATTTTTATGTTCATATAAAAAGTCGTAAGATAAGTTTATGATACCGTAACTATTTGAATTTATAGTTTGACCTGTTGTAATTTGTATAGTTTTAGAGTTTAAGGCTTTATTATCTTCATCGTAGTAATTTTTAGCATATAGTTTACCCATAAGATAATATGTAGATGATGTGAAATATTTTCTTTTATATATTAAATTTACTCCATATATATCCATATAGTTTTCACCTGCTAGATTAGTTGTTGTAAAATTTATACCACTAGATATACTATTTTTTGCATTATATTTAGTGTACATTAG
>Ga0256828_1001737_pt1 | contig 13414 bp, 14 predicted proteins | sample CV88metaG_FD_185993 | JGI IMG/M metagenome (GOLD analysis project Ga0256828, IMG submission 185993) | Hydrothermal vent microbial communities from East Pacific Rise, Pacific Ocean - CV88 | ecosystem: Environmental > Aquatic > Marine > Hydrothermal vents | place: Pacific Ocean: East Pacific Rise... | reverse complement strand
TTTGAGGTAGGCTATCGCTTCGTCGGGACTTCTCATATCCGGTTCGGAAACTATTTCCAGAAGGGGGACCCCGGCCCGGTTGAGGTCCACTTTGCTATACCCTTCTCCGTGGATATTTTTTCCGGCGTCCTCCTCCAGATGGGCCCGGGTAATCCCTATCCGCTTTTCCCCGTTGGGGGTATCTATAAATAGTTCTCCGTGCTCCACAATCGGAATCTCAAATTGGCTAATCTGATACCCTTTCGGTAAATCTGGATAAAAATAATTTTTCCGGGCGAAGATGGAGCGGGTATTGATTTTAGCATTAATGGCCCGTCCGAATAGGACCGCCTTTTTGACCGCTTCCCGGTTGACCACCGGCAACGCCCCCGGTAATCCCAAACAGACCGGGCAGGTGTTGAGGTTCTCCCGTTCCCCAAAACTGCTGGGACAGCGACAAAATATTTTACTTTTTGTATTTAATTGAACGTGGACTTCTAAACCGATAACAGTTTCAAACCCCATTGGTTACCTTTTTTAATGGTTATTTTATCACAGAGGGTTATAGTAAATATTAGTTTTTAGAGAATGGAGGTAATTATGATTACAACCCTATTTGATATGGATGGAACTTTAATTGATTCTACCGAAGCAATTTTGGAGAGTTTTCATTCCACTTTTCAGCGGAATGGACTCAATCCACCATTGAATAGTTCGATTTTGCCCTTAATCGGATTGCCCTTGGAAGAAATGTTTATTCGATTGGATGTCCCTAAAGAATTGATTGGTCAATTGGTCAAGGGATATAAAAAACACTATTTAAAGGTCCATTTGAATAAAACCCATCTTTTACCCGGAGCGACCGAAGCGGTCAATTTGGCGAAAAGACTGGGCAAAATTGGGATTGTAACCACTAAAACCAGTAAATATACAAAACTTTTATTGGAACGGTTCGGGCTTTTATCCCTTTTTGATGTAGTTATTGGACGGGAGGAGGTAAATCGATTAAAACCGGATCCAGAGCCGGTATTAAAAGCAGTAAAAAGGGTCGGAGGAGAGGTAGCGGAAAGTGTTCTAATTGGGGATACCTGTTTAGATATGGAGAGTGCCAGACGGGCAGGGGCGACCGGTATCGGGGTTACCACCGGTTTTTGGGACCGACGGGAGATGGAGCGGTGTAGTCCCTATTTGGTAACTGGAGTTTTAGATGCAGTCCATCTTTTAATTGCCGAAAGGTTTTAAATTTTTTTTTAAGTCTCCCTCTTTAATTCTCCCAGCCAACTTTTCTTCTCCAACTTTTTCCTCCCTTCCCAACTCCAACCTAAAAAAGGGAGCATAAAAGAGGTAGATTTGGAAAGAGGGATAGATAAATCGATATAGTTAAATCAGAGGCGGGCGGAGGAAATAGATTTGGGTAAAATTCCTTTTACATCGAAAATGACCCGGTCCGGTGGAAGTTGAGCAATTTTTTTCTCCCATTCTTTAAATTGGGAGTGGGCAACTGCTATTACAATGCCGTCGTATTTTTCTAAGGGAGGATTTTTAATCAGTTCAAGTCTATATTCCCGTTTTACTTCTTCGGGATAGGCAATTGGATCACACACTTCCACTTCAACCCCAAATTCTTCCAATTCCCGGATGAGGTCAATGACCCGACTATTTCGGATATCGGGACAATTTTCTTTAAAGGTAATGCCCATTATTAGAACTCGACTTCCCCGAATTGTGTGTCCCTTTTTAATTAAAAGTTTAATTACCCGATTTGCAACTTCTATTCCCATATAGTCGTTAACCCGGCGACCAGCTAAAATAACCGCTGGGTGATATCCCACTTCTTGGGCTTTATAAGTTAAATAATAAGGGTCAACTCCAATACAATGACCTCCTACCAAACCGGGACGGAACGGGAGAAAGTTCCATTTTGTGCCCGCTGCCTCCAATACTTGGAGAGTATCAATTCCCAACCGTTCAAAAATTAAAGAAAGTTCATTGACAAAAGCAATATTTATATCCCGTTGACTATTTTCAATTACCTTTGCCGCCTCGGCAATTTTAATGGATGGAGCTGGATGGGTTCCGGCGGTAATAATTTTCCTATAAACTTTATCCACCAATTGGGCAGAAAAGGGAGTAGAGCCAGAAGTAACCTTTACTATATCGGGCAGTCGATGTTTTTTATCCCCGGGGTTTATCCGTTCGGGAGAGTAACCTACAAAAAAGTCCCGATTAAATTTTAAACCACTTTTTTGCTCCAAAATTGGGACACAAACCTCTTCTGTGCATCCGGGATAAACAGTTGATTCATAAACTACTACATTGCCCGGCGTTAAATAGGATGCAACTATTTCCGATGCTCCTTTTAATGGGTTTAAATCGGGAGTTTTATGCCGGTCGATGGGGGTTGGAACAGTTATAATATAAAAATTACATCGATTTAAAGCGGTTGGATTGGTGGTAAACAGGGCTGAATTTTTTAGGGCAGAGAATAATCTTTCCGGTTCTACTTCACCAGTCCGGTCTACTCCCCGGTTTAATTCCTCTATTCGGCGTCGGTTTATATCAAAACCAACTACCGGAAAGTGGAAACTAAATTCCACCGCCAATGGTAATCCCACATATCCCAGCCCGATAACCCCTATAACCACCTCTTCCAAGTTAATCGGCTCTTTCCCTTTTCGATTTTTTAACTCTTGTCCCATTGACCTTCCTTTTCTATAATTTTTTACAATTCAACTCTACTCCACTTACCCTATCCTTATTCTAAACTCCACCTATTTTTTATTCCCTCCCTATTAGTTCCTTATCAGTTTTAATCCCACTTTTCCCAATTTTCCAATTCCTACTTTATTTATCCAATTGGAATTATTTACCCATGAACTACTTTTCCCTTATTTTTCTTCCTCTGACTCTTCATCTTTTTTAAAGGATTTTCCCTTTTCAATCATTTTTTTAACATTTATCCCAATGGGATAGTATTCAAAACCCACTTGGTATAACTTTTTCCAATCATACTGGTTTCTACCATCGAAAATAATTTTCCGATTCATCCGTTGTTCCATTTCATACCAATCGGGACTTCGGAATTCCTTCCATTCGGTTACCAATACCATTCCATCGGTTCCGTTGAGGGCGTCATATTTATTTGAAAAATATTTAACCCCATTTATTCCTTTTAGCCAATAATTTTTAGCCTTTTCCATTGCCTTTGGATCGTATAAATGGACTGTTGCTCCCCGTTGGGTCAACTCCTTTACAATTGTAATTGCCGGTGCTTCCCGCATATCATCTGTTTCCGGTTTAAAACTCAATCCCCAAATTGCCAATTTTATCCCCTCCAATTGGTTTCCGAAACGGTTTAAAATCTTATTTAAAAAATAACTCCGTTGAAGTCGATTTACCTCTTCCACTGCCCGAACAATTTTTGGCTCCACTCCCACATCTTCAGCAATTTTAATTAAAGCTTGAACGTCTTTAGGGAAACAACTTCCTCCATAACCGACCCCTGGATAGATAAAGTGATAACCAATTCGGCGGTCGCTTCCAATCCCGATTCGGACCCGGTTTATATCTGCTCCCACTTTTTCGGCAATTTTCGCCAGTTCATTAATAAAACTGATTTTGGTTGCTAACAGGGCATTTGCTCCATATTTTGTCAGTTCAGCACTCCGGACATCCATTCCGATAAACCGTTCGTGATTAAAAGTAAAAGGTCGGTAAAGTTCCCGCAGTTTTTCCATCGATTGGGGACGGTCTGCTCCCACTACAACCCGATCCGGTTTCATAAAATCGTTAACCGCATCCCCTTCTTTTAAAAACTCCGGATTACTGACTACATCAAACCCTTTTGACAAAAATTTATATTTATTGGGAGAAAGACTTCCATTTTTATAACGGACTTCCAATTCCTCTTCAATCCAGCAACGGACTAAATCGCCAGTTCCAACTGGTACAGTCGATTTGTTTACTACAATCACCGGTTCTTTCATCAGTTGCCCAATCTGGCGGGCTACCTGCTCCACATAGGTTAAATCTGCCCTTCCGTCCTGCCGTTGGGGAGTTCCAACTGCGATAAAAACTATTTCTGCTCCTTCCAATCCCTTGGCAAGGGAAGTAGTAAACTTTAAAGTGCCCTTTCGACTATTTTCCCGGACTAACCGTTCTAAACCCGGCTCATAAATTGGTATTTCTCCCCGATTTAATTGGGCGATTTTTTCCCGGTCAATATCAACACAAACTACCCGGTTTCCCATTTCGCTAAAACAAGCACCGGTAACCAAGCCCACATATCCGGTTCCAATTACCGCTAATCTCATTAAAACTCCTTTTAAAATAGGTCAAAACTTAGGCATCGATTTAGACATCGATTGGAATAAACTCCTCTTCAATCAACTGCTCCATCTCTTTAGGAGAGGTGATTTGATTTACTTTTTGACGAAACTGGGAAGCCTTTTCAATCCCTTTAGAATAACGATGGAGATGTTTTCTAAATAAAATTACACCGTAATTGCCGTAAAATTTTACCATTTCCCGAAAATGTTCCAAAATAATCTCCCGTTTCTCTTCCAACTCTATTTTTCCACCCTGTTCCAATTCCCGGAAAATCCACGGTTTCCCTATCGCCCCCCGCCCTATGGCAACTCCGGCTCCTCGGGTAATTTCCAACGCTTCCACCATTTTGGAATAGTCGGTAATATCCCCATTGACGATTACCGGGATTGAAACCGCCTTTACCACTTTGGCGATTAAATGATAATTTGCCTTTCCCCGATACATTTGTTTTACAAATCGTCCGTGGAGAGTAATAAAAGAAACTCCCTCTTCTTCTCCTATCCCAGCCAATCGGTCTGCTACAAAATCTCCTATTTCAAATCCCAACCGCATTTTAATTGAAACCGGTTTTGAAGTGGTGGAAACAACACATTGGATTAATTGGCGAAAAAAATGGTGATTTTCAGGTTTTAATAAAACTCCACCAAATCCTGACCGAATTGCCTTTTTAACTGGACATCCAAAATTGATATCGATACCATCCACCCATTCCAGTTGTTCCAATAGTTGGACTGCCCTTCTACAATTTTCCAAATTATTGGAAGCAATTTGAACAAAATAGGGAGTTTCCAGTGGATTTTTTTCTACCATTTTTAAAGTTTTTGGATTGTTATAAGCAAGGGCGTTTACATTTACCATTTCGGAGAAGGTAATACTACAACCAAATTTTTTAACAACTCCCCGGAAAGGGCGGTCAGTAAAACCGGCGAGGGGAGCTAACAAAAGGGGATTATTTCCAAATTGTTTCCAAAAACTCATCTACCTCCACTTTTTGTCCCAATTCTCGAAGAAGAATAAAGTAGTGGAAAAGGGTGATTTTATATTTTTCACTCAACTCTTTTCCCTTTTCCAAATGTTCATATTTCAATGCCAGATAAACTTTTCCATAGGGTTGAGTCTCTAACAATTCCAATTCCTCTTCCGGAGTTTTAGTGGTATAAATTTTCCGGGCAACTTCCACCTGCTGTTGAGGAGTCAATTCTGCCCGTTTTAACAGTTTTGGGAGGTCAGGATTTTTTAGGTGGGATTCTATTATTTCCCAATCAATTGGGAATTCAAATTTTAAAATTTCTTCAATTGGAGCAGTCTTGGCATAAATTTTAAAGGCTTTTAATCGGAGATTATTATCTTTATACCGTTCCAAAACCTCCTTTGCCCGTTCCGGTTGCCGATTTAAAATATTATAACCGTTTTTTATTTCCCAGGGATTATCGAAAGGGACTTTATATTTTCCCAAATCGACCACTTCTCCATTTTCCACCCGTCGTAATGCTTCCATATATGGGAAAGAACGACTATTTTCGAAGGTTAACCGGTTTCCCCAAATATTGTTTAAAAATTCTCCCAATTTGTTTAAGGTTTTAACTTTTGGGAACTCCACCCGGCGATAAAAAATCAGCTCCCGAACTCCCTTTAGTAGCTTTTCCATTTCCGATTCAACCCGTTTCCGATAGAGTTTATCTCGGACTCCTGCAAAAGAAATAAATAAAAAAGCTACTATAAAAATTGCTCCCATTCCCATTCCAATCCATAAATAGGCTGGAAAAGTGAGATGTAACCCCCAAAGGGAGAGGGTTAAACGGGAAGCTCCATTTTGAAATGCCATTAATCCAACCAGTGTCCCAATTAAAATTAATGAAATTAGAATAAAATGTTTCACTTTAACTCCTTTCCTGTTGTTCTTTTTCAATAATCCTGCGACACTCAATACAGTATCGGGCAAAAGGTTTTACTTTTAATCGGTCAATTTCTATTGGCTCTTCACACATTTCACAAATTCCGTAATTACCCTGTTCAATTTTTATAAGTGCTAACTCTATTTCTCCCAATTCATTTTTTAATTGGATATATAACTTTTCTTCTCGGTCCCTTTCTTGGGAAAGGGAGGCGTAGTCCCCTTCATCTAAAATTTCAGCTCTGGCAACTTCTACCAAATCCCCTTTTAACTTTTCCAAAATTTCTCCAATTTCCCTTTTCCGCTCCTCCAATACCCTTTTAAAATGGTGCAATTGCTCCATTTTTATCCTTTATTTATGATAAGGATGCCCTTTCAATAGTGTCAATCCCCGATAAATTTGCTCCAATAGCACCAATTTTGCAATTTGATGTCCCATTGTCAACGGGCTCAACGACAACCTCTCTCCAATCTTTTTAAACTCCTCTTCAAAACCGTAAGCTCCACCGATAAAAAAGTTAACCCGTCCCTGATTTAAAAACCGTTGGGCAAAAAGATGGGAGTCTACCAATTCCCCATCTGGAGTTAAAACCACATTTTTTCCACTCCCGGTAAAAGGTAAAAGTAGACGGGTGTAAAGCCGGCTGGGATTCCCACTTTTGGCAAGTCGACGGTCGTAAATCGAATGGAGGTGGATGGAAGCAAAGGGACGACTTTGAATTACAAACTTTTCCACCGCCCTTTGAAATTCCGATTTTTTTTCAATTGTATAGATATGAATCTGCATAAATCACTTCCTACCACCTTAAATTTTCCGGGAATTTTATCATAAAGTCGAACTCCACCGATAATTGCAACCGGATGATTGGAAAGGCGAACCAATGGGTCAATTGGAGTCTTTAAAAGGGTGGCATTTCCTTTTGTAGTTGTGGAACGGAATGCTCCTAATCCAATATAGGTAACTGGATATCGATTTGCCTCTAAAATCTCTTCCCGGTTATGGGTGGACAAACCTATGATTTTACCGGTTTTTGCCAATCGGAAAATGGCTCCTAAACGGGAAAGTTGCCACCGTTGGGAGAGATATTCCAAATCCTCCTGCCCAATATGGATACCATCTGCCAATGGGAGTAATTCCACCTCATCGTTTACAATTAAAGTTTTTTTCCAATATCGCCGGATAAATTTCAACCGCTCCCGTTTCACCGATAACGGGCTTTTCTTATCCCGGTATTGGAGTAACTTCCCTTTCAGCCCTTTGGCGTAGCGAAGAAATAAAACTGGGTCGATTTGGAACCGCTCCAATAAATCCCAATCCATTAAAATATAAAGTCCCATTTACCGATACTTTTCAATTTAATTTACAACCCGGTATTTAAAAACTTTGCCCGCTTCCATTGGTACCACCTCCCCAACTATGTAGGGAGCTCTCCATTTTTCTTCTACCAATTTAATTTGTCGGTTTGGAAGGATAGGGTCCAATTGGAAAATCTGACGGGCATTATTGCTGACAAAACGCTGTAACCCTTCCCAATCTCCTTCAAAAAATTCTGCCAGTGCCGGCAAAAGAATTGGAGCGGAAAAGATACCTGCCGCTCCTCTCAATTTATCCTCCAGCCGGTGGGGGGCGGAATCACTTCCGAACATAATTTTTGGATGTCCCCGTTTTACTACCAATTGGAGGGCTTCCCGGTCAGCGGGAGTTTTTAAAACCGGTTTACAGAAATGATGAGGATTTAACCTATTTCCGATTAAATCGTCCAATGTAAGGAGGAGATGGTGGAGGGTAATTGTCCCGTAAAGGTTTGGATATTCATCCAAAACTCCCAATAGATGGGCGGTAGAGATATGTTCCATTATAATTTTTAATCTGGGAAATCGACGGGCTAATTTCCGATAGACTTCGGCAAATTCCCGTTCCCGCTCTAAAATAAACCCATCGGTCTCTCCGTGGATGCTCAACGGAATATCCAATTCCTCCATTATTTCCAAAACCGGATAAATCCGTTCAATACCGGCTACTCCCTGTTCCGAATTGGTGGTAACTCCCTTTGGATAGAGTTTTATTGAAAATATTAGAGATTTTAATTCTTTTAATTCCCGTTCCGAATAGTTTTTCATAAATAGGGTCATCAATGGGATAAAGGAAACTCCCTTTTGGGCTACCACCTTTTCAATTTCCTGTCGATACTCCTCTACCTGCTCCCGAGTTTCTACCGGAGGATTGAGATTGGGCATTACTACCGCTCCTACAAATTGGCTGATTGTCGCCGGTGCCACCTGCTCCAACATTTTCCCTGTCCGAAGATGTAGGTGCATATCTACTGGTCGGTCAATTACTACCATCTTTAACCCTTTTTTTTTAATTTTAAATTTTATTTTTGGGCAATATAAGTAATGTGACCTGAGGGATAGATTAAAAAGGTGAGATTCTCATCACACCCATTTCCTTGACAAAAGGTCAATCTTCCCGGGGTGGTCATTAAAGGTCGATTGGTAGGGTCATATGGATTTATATCTCCTCCATCTCCCTCTTTTCCCTCTTCCAAAAACAGATTCCCTTGATTATCGAATAAAAACCGGATAGGTTTCGACTGACTTAACTGAATGGTCTTCCCTTTGTAGGTAAATAAAACTTTTGCAATTTGGTAATGGTCGGTTAAATTGGTGTAAACATTTTCGTGTCTTTTCAGATTTGGATTACTGGCATCGTGGCATAAATATTTTCCCGTCCCATCAGTTAAAACTTCTGTTTGATATTGATTGTGAGCCCGTTTATCAAAACTTTCCGGCTGGTCACTGAAAATACAATAGGAGATGTTACCTTTATCATCTTTTATCAATTTTAACTGCCAAAATTTTTTAAAATAGTATTTTACTCCCATTTGAGCTTGTTGATTTTCTTTTTCTGTTGGAAAAAGACGGGTCCCTTTTTCATCTTTAGCGGCGGTAGAAGCGGTCAAAAGGAAATGGGTTATAAACTGGTCCCGGAGAAGGGTTAAATTGGGAGTAAAAATAGATATTTTCGCCATTGTCGCTAAAATCCCGATTATCACAATTACCAAAATTACTTCCAAATAGGTAAATCCTCTTTTCATTTCCCTCCTCTTTTTTTTAATTATAATCCAATTAAGTTAAAAACCGAAATTTTCCAATTGGGAGAGATTTTAATTATGGTAAAATTGTTTAAGTTTCCAATAAAGGAATTGGATGGAGTTTTTTAAAAGTAGCGAAAAGGATTTTAAAAATAAATTCCAAAAACTTTTAAATAGAGGACGGATGGATATCGAACGGGTGGAGCCAGTGGTTAAATCGATTCTGTTTGATATTAAAAAGAGGGGAGACCGGGCGGTAATGGAACAGGTCGCTAAATTTGACCGATGGACTCCAGCCCATCCTTCCCAACTTCAAATTACTCCCGACGAAATGGAGGAAGGGTATCGGCAACTTCCTTCCCGATTAAAAAAGGCTCTCAAAATTGCTTATGCCCGAATTGAGGAGTTTCATCGACACCAACTTCCCAAAAGTTGGCTCACTTTTGAAGCAAATGGAACGATTTTAGGGCAAAAGGTTACGGCAGTAAAACGGGCTGGTATCTATGTGCCCGGCGGAAAAGCCTTTTATCCCAGTTCCCTTTTAATGAATGTAATACCGGCAATTGTGGCAGGGGTTGAAGAGGTTGTGGTAACAACTCCGGTTGTAGAAAATTGTCCCAATCAGTTATTGTTGGGAGCCCTCTATCTCTGTGGAGCCCCCAAAACCTTTAAAATTGGAGGAGCTGGAGCAATTGGAGCAATGGCATATGGAACCGAATCGATTCCAAAAGTGGATGTTATCAGTGGACCGGGAAATATCTTTGTGGCAACGGCTAAAAAACTGGTGTATGGAGAGGTAAATATCGATATGATTGCCGGTCCCAGCGAAATTGGGATTATTGCCGACGAAACTGCCAATCCTGTCTATTTGGCAATAGACCTACTCTCCCAAGGGGAACACGACGAAATGGCGTCCGCTATTCTGATTACCACTTCGGAACAAGTAGCCCAAGAGACAATTTCCGAAGTTTATCGGATTTTGCCAACTTTGAGCCGACGGGCGATTGCCTCCAAATCGATTGAAGAGCGGGGAGCGGTAATTGTGGTCCCATCCCTTACAGAAGGGGTGGAATTGATGAATCGGTTAGCTCCGGAACATTTGGAAATTGTTACCGCCGACCCTTTCTCTCTCCTTCCAAAAATTCGAAACGCCGGAGCAATTTTTTTAGGGGAAAATACCCCTGAGCCAATTGGAGATTATATTGCCGGTCCCAATCACACTCTACCAACCGGAGGGACTGCCCGTTTTTTTTCTCCCCTTTCGGTAGAGTTGTTTTTAAAAAAATCTTCAATTATCCATTTTTCCCGGGCAGGAATTTGGGAATTGGGAGAGTCGACAGCCCTCTTGGCAGAGGCAGAGGGACTGACCGCCCATAAAAGGTCGGTTTTAGCCCGATTAAACAATTTAAAAACGAAAGAGTGAATTCACTTTAAATCAAAAAATTGGCTAATTTCAATTTTGAACAATTTTATTAAAAGGAGTTAAAATGGGTCCGATTTTAACTATTGTTCCAACACTGGTAGATGGGGTTCTACAATTTTTTAACTCCAGATTTAAAAACGAACAGGAAAAGTTGCAAGCCAAACAGGAGTTGGAAAAGTTTTTTTCAATCCAGCTTCAGCAGGCTTGGGAAAGTGAACAACGGGAACTTACCACCAGATTAAAAATCGATTCAAGCTCCGACAATTGGTTGTCTAAAAATATTCGTCCTTTGGTGCTAATCTATCTGATGCTTCTTTTTACAATGGCATTTTTTATGCAAGTACCGGAAACAACTATGGAGTTGCTAAAAACTCTTCTTTTAACCGCTTTTAGTTTTTATTTCGGAGCTCGAACAATTGAAAAAATCTTCCGGATGATTTATGTGGAAAAACATTTAGCCCAATCCGCCCAATCTTCCCAAAAGGGAAGTGCCTCGGGTATCCAACCTTTACCTTAATCGGAAGAGGGAGTCCCTTCCCTTTTCAGCCGGTTCCCAGACTATAGCCACTTCAATTCAAAAAAGGGATGGTTTTATTCAAACCGATTTGGATCCAAATCAATTTCCCTCAGGAGTTTTTGAACAAAATGAAACAGAAAGAGGGATTAAAAAAGGGAATATTTCCAAAGGGATAGACCATTCCAATTCCCTCCAATTGACTCCTATTTTTACCCGGGCAAAGGAGTTAATTAAACGGCACGAAGGTTTTAGGGCAAAACCCTATACCGATACCACCGGTCATTTGACAATCGGATATGGAACTAATCTGGCAGTAGGAATTACCCAAAAACAGGCAGAAAAACTTTTAGAGGTAGAATTGGAAAAGGTGGAGCGGGAAGCCCGGGAGATTTTTTCCAATTGGGAGGAGTTACCGGAACAGGTGAAACTGGTAGTTTTGGATATGATTTATAATTTAGGTAAGGGCGGGTTTTTAAAATTTAAAAAAATGGTGGAGGCTATCCATCGGCAAGAATGGGAAAAAATGGCAAAGGAGATGAAGGACTCCCTCTGGTGCCGGCAGGTAAAAAACCGATGCCGGGAGTTGGTCCAATTGGTTTCCGAACTTTTCAACCCTTTCCCAGACCGACAAATCGTGGGTTTAGATGGGAAGTGGGAGAAGGGAAGAGATGGATAGTTCTAAAACCGATTTAACTAAACGGAAAGTTATACTACAATTTCCGAAATAAAGGAGGGTCGATGGGCTTTTGGGATTGGGTAAAAGGGCAGTTTATCGATGTAATTGAATGGTTGGACGACAGTCACGACATTTTAGTCTACCGTTTTGAACGGTATGGAAATGAAATAAAGTATGGAGCGAAATTAATAGTCCGACCGGGACAGGTTGCAATTTTTGTAAGTGAAGGAAAAATTGGAGACATATTTAAACCGGGTACCTATGTTTTGGAAACCAAAAATCTCCCGATTTTAACTTCCCTTCAACATTGGGACCACGGCTTTAACTCTCCCTTTAAAGCTGAGGTTTACTTTATTTCCACTGCCCGATTTACCAATTTAAAATGGGGAACAAAAGGGCAAATAGTTATTCCAGACCCAACCTTTGGGACTGTTCCAATTCGGGCTTACGGGAGTTATGAAATTCGGGTAAAGGACCCAGTGAAATTTTTACGGGAGGTAGTCGGAACCGATGGACTTTTTACAACCGATGAAATTAAAGGGCAATTGAATAATTTAATTGCCTCTAACCTCCCAAAAGCAATTGGAGAATTTGGGATTTCAGTGAGGGAATTGGCTTTCCATTACCGGGAATTAGGAGAAAAGGTACGGGAATATCTCCAATCCCTATTTGAAAATTATGGCTTAAATTTGGAACAGTTGGTAATTGAAAATGTTTCCCTTCCGGATAGGATTGTAAAGGCAATTGAAGAGCGGGTTAGCCAAAACATTATCGGCAATTTGGACAATTATATAAAATATAAAATGGCGGAAGGGTTAGAAAAGGGTGGAGATTCCTCTTCAATAGTGGGAATGGGAGTGGCAATGGGAATGGCATCCCAAATGGGCAAATTATTCGGAGGAGATGGAAAAGCCGGAGTTACTGGACAGTCAACAGGCACTGGTTGGGAGGGTGGCGGAGCTGGTATTTCTGGTCAACCGGGAGTTTCCCAACCGGGAATTACTCAATCCCGTTCGATTCAACCGGAAACGTCCCAATCGGGACTGACTCCACCTCCTCCACCGGGAGCAGAAAGTTATTATATTGCTAAAGGGAGTAAAACTTTTGGTCCCTATTCGGTAAACACCTTGAGGGAAATGGTATTACGGGGAGAGATAAACGGAGATACTTATATTTGGAAACCGGGAATGGGAGAGTGGAAACGGTTGCAAGAGGTAAAACCGGAATTATTACCACCACCGCCACCACCACCGCCCGGTGGTCCCATTCCTCCTTTTAATCGATAAATGGGAATTGGAGTTAAAAATAGCTAAAGGATGACTGCAGGAAGGAGGAAGATAGGGATTTGACGATAAAGGAGCAAACAATGGGAATGAAAAAGGGAACAGTAAAAAAAAGGGAGAATGGTATTTGGCGGAAGGGAGAGATAAAATTTGGGAGAGGAATGGGAGAAACCGGTTTTAACTCCAATTTTTCCGATGGAGATAGGAATCAGGAGGAT